>PVBE010886484.1_pt1 | contig 15244 bp, 11 predicted proteins | sample 1631181 | NCBI WGS metagenome assembly PVBE01 (sample SAMN08397723, study PRJNA350692) | Marine metagenome, whole genome shotgun sequencing project. | isolation source: water | place: Pacific Ocean | collected 2012-04 | reverse complement strand
GAAATTGCCAAAACGGAAGTGGCGATGATAGATTATCCTCTGCCGGAGGTACTTGCCCGCAACAAATCTCGCGACGCCTCGAATCCGTGATCTGGTTGCTATTCCATTCCCGGTTTCTGCTCAAACGCTTCGCAAATCAGGTGGATGGCATGGAGACTCAACTCCTGGATCCGAGCGGGATCGGTTGCGTTTGCGACTACGGCAACGTCCACGAGTTGTTCGAGCGGCCCATCTTTTCCACAAAAACCGATTGTGGTCACTCCTCCTCGCCGCGCCTCCTCTGCCGCCGCGAGAATATTGGGCGATTTTCCCGAGCTTGAGAAAAGGATCAGCGCATCACCCGCTTGGCCGATGGCTTCGACCTGACGGGAAAAGATCTGCTCGAAACCAAAGTCGTTGCCGATGCAAGTGAGCACTGCGGCGTCGGCACTCAGTGCGATCACCGGAAGTGGTGCGCGGGAGATGCGGTAACGTCCTACCATCTCGTCCGAGAGGTGCTGGCAGAGCGTGGCCGAACCTCCGTTTCCGGCGACCAGTACTTTGCCCCCACTCCCAAAAACATCCCGCAACTTTTCGACGACGGTGGCGATCTGGTCATGCAAGTCGGTAGGGTCTGAAAGGCCACGGACCAATGCATCGGTTTGAGTTCTGAAAATATTTTGCATCACTTGCAATTTTCTGTTGGGTCCAGTGGGTTTTGAGGCGATGTCGATAGCACTACTTTATCGCTCCGGTGGAAAATTGCGACCGGTAGCAGTAGGAGGCCGGTAAGGCCAAAAATTCCAAATTTGGGGAGTCCCAAGCTGGCAAGCAGGTAGCCGGCGAGCGGATAAAAGACAACGGCCGCGATGATGATTGCAATCCAATTCACCAGATTCATGGTACCGATCACGCGGCCCTTCATTTCTTGTGGAGGTCGTGACTGGAGGAAAACCTGGACGGGCAGGGCTAAAAAACCTGCAAAGAAACCGGCAAACACAAGTGCGACCTGACTGCCTTGATGGCCAAGCAGATGCGACCAGTCCCGCGAGGCGGCGAGCCCCGATTCCTCCAGGAGCACAGTCGCCGGTTGGCCTCCGGGCAGGGAGAGCAGGAAAAGGGTCACGGCCAATCCTAGCGCACCGATGCGTACGAGTCCGAAATTGACAACTCCTGCTGAAAGTTTTCCAGCCAGGACAAATCCGGCGGCAATACCGATCGAAATCGACGAGAGTAGGAAACTGGTGTTACTGTTGTCGAGTTTAAATTGTTCTTTTCCCAGCCAGTTCACCATCATTGGGAAAATCGCAGCGACAAACCAAAAAATCGAATAGATGAGCAGCGCCCGCCGGAGAGCTGTGTCTTCTCGCAGCAGTCTACGTGTGGGCGGTGCGATGGCGACCGAAGACCAATTGAAGGGGGCGTCGGGTTGTGCCACAGGTGTGCGGCGGACCAGAAGCGAGGTCAATGTTCCCAGGATGGCGATGGCGACACAGATCCAACCAGCCGTGGAAAGAAATTGAGAGAAATGATCCAACAAAATCCCCCCGAACCATGTGCCGAAAATTAAGGCCAGGAAGGTGGTCATCTGAATGATGCCGTTCATGCGTGGCAGATCGCCTCCACGGACCATTTCGGGGAGGATGCCATATTTTGCCGGGCCGAATACCGCACTCTGCGTCCCCATCAGAAACAGTATGCCCAGTAGCAACCACGGTATACCAACGACATAAAAGCTACTGGTTTGTAATGTCTCGGTGCCGGCACCTTGTCCGACCGAGCCGGTAACGGGTGGGGCCGTGACGGCAAATGCCACGACCGCAAGAACCATGACAAGCACTTCTGCTACTTTGCAGCCGACGATAAGGGAACGTTTTCCTACACGGTCGGACCAATACCCCGAGATTCCGGAGAAGAGAATAAAGGCCAGGGCAAAAATACCCTGCGCTAGAAATTGTTGGTCGTCAGCTTTGCCGCTCGATGAAACAACGACGGTTACGCAAAGCAGCAGCACAATTTGTTTGAAAACGCTATCGTTGAATGCACCGAGAAACTGTGTACCTGTCATCCCCCAGAACGCTCGATCCTGATAGAGCGGGGGAAGCGAGTCGTTTGGTACCGAGGGGGGCATATTCTGTTGCACAGTATCTTCTTCAGCGGATCGGGGGTTCTGGGCTGTCCCATTATGGGCGTGGAGAGAGTCTGCTAGCAAGATCGCTAAACGGCATTGACGTGCCTGGGGGACAAACCTATTACTCCCATCCCGTATTGTTTTTTTGGGGATCCGATCGTGGGATCGCGGGCATCGCTGCGCCGCGGGCGCGCTCCGCTCGGATTTTCCTCAGCGACGCATGGCTAGAAGAAAATTTCAATGAACGTTTGGTTTTCTTGGCATTTTTGGTCTCTCTTTTTGTTGGGCCCGCCTCCGGACCGATCGGATCGGTGTCGGTTCTGCCTGATCCCCATCTTTCTGGCGACCGGAGTACTGTTGGGTAGCACCGGTTGTCAGACCAGCCACTGGCTGGTGAAGAAACAGGATGCGTGGTCGGTTTTTGGACACATGCCATTCCAGTCCGAATCTTCCATTGACCCCAGTGAGCGTACTCACCAGACGCTCAAGCGCCTCGTTCTCGGCGAGGAACTTGAGGAGGATCCAGAGCAGGCATTTGCACAACTGCAGAAGATTCTCCAGCAGGAGCCTTCGGCAGAAGTCCTGTATGCCTATGCCGAGATGGCATATCTATTGGCTACGACGGTGGAAGAAGAGGATGAGAAAAGAGCTTTTGATCTGTATGTCACCTCGGCGGCAAATGCCTGCGAATATCTTTTCGACGAGAGATTTCATGCCACCCGCAACGCCTACGACCCTCAGTTTCGTGGTGCCTGTGATCTATACAATCATTCACTCGCAAGTGCCATGCGAATGATAAACCACCACGGCGGTCTCAAGCCAGGCCTGCAGCATTTTTGCAACGTGGGAACGGAATCGACGCTGTTTCGGATCAGTTCGCAAGTTGAACATCTTAAACAGGATAATATTAAAAAGCTGGATTTTGTCTCGGACTACGAAATCAGTGGTTTGCCAAATCACTACCGAACGTATGGATTGGGTGTCCCCCTGATTGTGGAGCGACGTCCGGACAACAAAAGAGCGATGCTCGAAAAGCATTATCCGCCCGGACTGACCATTCCCGTCACAGCCTATTTGCGGGTATCGACACACCGGAAATCGGATGCCGACGACACCACCATTCGTGAAGCGGTCCTCGAATTGCACAATCCACTACAGACACCCAATGTGCAAGTTGCAGGTCAATGGATCCCGCTGGAAAGCGATTCCACGACACCGCTGGCCCACTTTCTCGATCATTTGGATTACACGGACGTGAGTGCAGCGACATCCGGGCTCCTGCATCCGGATGAAAGCCCTCATCCAAGCGGACTCTACATGCTCGAACCGTATCAACCGGGAAAAATCCCTGTGTTACTCGTTCACGGTATTTGGGCAACACCGATCAGTTGGATGACCATGTTCAATGATTTGCGGAGTATTCCGGAGATTCGTCGCCACTATCAGTTCTGGTGCTATTTTTATCCAACGGGTGAGCCGTTTGTGTACACGGCCGCCGATTTGCGGGAACAGATGATCCAATTGCGAAAACTGTTGGATCCGCAGAGAGCGGAACCTGCTCTTGAGCAAATTGTGATGATTGGGCACAGCATGGGTGGGTTGATTTCAAGGCTACAGTCTGTCGATAGCGGCGATCTTTTCTGGCAACAGGTTGCCTCGCAGCCACTCGATGTTGCCAAAGCAGATCCCGATACTAGGAAACAGATAGAGCGTACTTTCTTTTTCCGTGCGAATCCTTCGGTCCGCCGTGTGGTGACGATTGCCACTCCATTTGCGGGGAGCGATCTTTCCAACCCGACCACACAATGGCTAGGGAGTAAATTGATCAAACCGCCAAAGATCATCAGCGATTCGTTGATGAAATTAAATCGTGAGAATCCAGATTTGCTGCGGGAAGGGATTGCGGATCTGACACCGACCAGCCTGGAGATGCTCGCCCCGGGTTCTGCGGCCCTCAAAGCCCTGGCAGCTGCCACTCCGGCACCCTGGGTGAGTTACCACAACGTGATCGGCCGTACTGAGCAGCGCGATTTTCTTCACAAGGTGACAGGGGATGGTGATGGTGTGGTGTCGGTTGCCAGCGCACATGCCGGCGATGCGATCTCGGAGATCGTCGTGAATGCCGACCATCAGACGATCCACAGCCACCCGCAAACGGTCCGGGAAGTACGGCGGATCCTGCTCTCGCACCTTTCCTCGCTACAACTCACGAAGGAAGAGCAGAGCCCAGAGCGGTTTGAAGCTGCCGCCGCCTATTTCCGCTGACCATTTGCTACACCTTGCCGCTCTCAATGAGCGATCGAGCGGCAATCTCTGCGGACCATCTCCCCGGTGAGCACTGCTGCTAGCCGCGCGACCGTTTTGGGCGATCTGCCCAGATTACCCGTGACAGATTACCCCTGACAGATTACCTGTGACAGATTACCCGTGACAGATTACCTGTGACAGATTACCCCTGACAGATTACCCCTGACAGATTACCCGTGACAGATTACCGCCGGCAAATTATCTTGGCGGCAACGTACTCGATGTATTTCGCGTAGACAGATCTTGTGTAAAGGGGAGGGGAGGGCGTCCCTCTTCCGGTGCCTTGTCGCGCTTTTTCCGCGTCTGGGGCATGTATTTTTCGAGGCGTGAGGCAGTCGGTGGCAGCGGCTGATGGGCCTCTTCTTGCACATCGTCACTGCCAACCTCATCTGTACTGACTTGCGGCGAATGCATCCCTGCCGGGGACTCCTCGGCGTTAAAAACGGGCAGCTCGCCCCGCACGATGCGGACCGAATCGGGCGCTTCAATGCCGATGCGGACGGTGTTGCCTTTAATGCGCAGGACCGTGACCGTGATATTATCGCCAATCCGAATGGAGTCTTGTGATTTTCGAGTGAGAACCAACATTGCATACTCCTTTATGCGAGATAAGAAATCAGAAGAGGGGTATTTGATTCTACGCAGCCAATCGTTAGTTGGCCCAAAAAAAATCGGAGCGGGAATAAATAGTTTGAATATGCGATGTTTTGTGCTTGTCCTGTTTTGACAGAGACATCTAAAATAGACGTTTATGTTTGCCTAATCGAAATAGACCAACGCGCCCGTCCTGCTGGGTTGCTAGCATTGCTGGTTGTTCTCTATTTTATGTGGACAGGGTGTTTCATGCGGACGGAGTGTTTCATGTGGACAGAGTGTGGCGGGTTTCATGCAGATCGATCGATAGGCGGGCTCGCCATGGTTTTCTACAAAAAGAACATTGTTCATCGCGAACCAAATCACGAGGCGCACCACAAAATCGTTGACTGAAAATCGGCGCTTTTCCTGGTGTGGATTGGATCGGGTGATTCATGGACCTACTCAAGCAATCTCTCGGAAACGAACAGATCATCCTGGATCTGCGGGCGCAGAATCCGCGCACGATTTTTCACCAGGTCATTGAAACAGCAGTCGATCGGAAGTTGATCCCTTCCCACTTGGCCGAAGCGGTGGAGTCGGCTCTCCTTTCACGCGAAAAAATGGCGCCCACGGCCATTGGGCACTCGGTAGCGATTCCACATGCCTATCTGGAGGGACTGGAAGATCCGTGTGTCATCTTTGTGCGGCTTGCACGTGCCGTGAACCTCGGTGCCCCGGATGGAATTCCGACCCGCTTTTTCTTTTTTATGCTCGGGCCGTCGGGAGATGCCGGGCGACATCTCGATACGCTCGCAAGCGTTGCGCGGCTCATGTCGGACGACGAGTTCCGCTTCGATGCTACGCGGGCCCGCGATCGCAGTGAGTTGCTCCGTGCGCTTGACCGCTATCGCGACCGCACAACCACGCCACCGCCTGCTGCAGAAGAACCGCTCACAGGGCTTGAGTATACTGGCCGCTTTGCCGGTGGGCTGATGGCCGACATCCGGCGACGGGCCGCGGTCTACAAAAGTGACTTTACCGATGGGCTGCACAGAAAAAGTGTGAGTTCCTCACTGTTTCTCTTTTTTGCCCGCCTCACGCCGGCCGTGACGTTTGGCGGGGTGATGGCGGTGCAGACCGACAATCAAATCGGTGCCGTCGAAATGATCATCGCGACAGCACTCTGCGGGATCGTCTACGCACTTTTTGCGGGGCAACCGTTGATCTTTCTCGGCGGTACCGGGCCGCTGCTGGTCATCACCGCATTGCTCTATCAACTCTGTGTCGATCTGGCGATTCCTTTTTTGCCGGCCTACGCGTGGGTGGGACTCTGGTCGGCATTCTTGCTATTCATTCTCGCCGTGACCGATGCGAGTTGCCTGATGCGCTACTTTACGCGGTTTACGGATGAAATCTTTGTCGTTCTGATTTCGTTCATTTTTATATACGAAGCAGTCAAATGGATGTTCCTTGTCTTTCAGGAATCGCGTCAGAGCGGGCAATACGATACGGCACTCTTTTCGCTGATCTTGACCCTGGGGACTTTTTTCATAGCCACAAATCTCTCTCGGATGCGGCGGAGTCGCTTGCTCCGGTCCAATTACCGTGAGTTTCTTTCAGATTTTGGGCCTACGATCGCTGTGCTCGTGATGACGCTCGTGACACTCTGGTTCCCCGGGATCAAGTTAACAGATCTGGATATCCCAGAAGTCTTTGGTACCACCGACAGTGAACGTGACTGGTTGGTGCCATTCTGGTCGATACCCCTCTGGGTACCGTTTGCTGCCCTCGGCCCCGCCATTCTGGTGACGGTGCTCGTATATCTCGATCAGAATATCACGGCCCGACTGGTCAACAGCCCGGACCACCGGCTCAAAAAGGGAGTGGCCTATCATCTCGATCTGGCGGTCGTTGCCCTGCTGACCGGAATCTGTTCGCTCTTCGGATTGCCCTGGCTCGTGGCGGCGACCGTGCGGTCGCTCAATCATGTGCGATCGCTTGCCACGATGGAAGAAGTGGTCAAGCCGGACGGCTACAAACATGAACGGGTTTTGCAGGTCCGCGAAAATCGTGTCACCGGTCTTGCGACGGCACTGCTGATCGGTAGCACCCTGTTGTTTTTACCCCTGTTGAAGTTCATTCCCCTTGCGATTCTCTACGGACTGTTTCTCTTTATGGGGGTTGTTTCTCTGGTAGCCAACCAGTTTTTCGAGCGGCTGAGCCTCTGGCTGATCGACCCGGCACTCTATCCCACTACCCACTACACGCGGCGGGTCGCCATTTCGGTGATCCACAAATTTACGTTGCTGCAGATGGTTTGTCTGGGAGTTCTCTGGTTTGTGAAGGCGAGTTTTCTGGGCCTGCTCTTTCCGTTGTTTATCGCGGTGTTGATCCCGGTGCGGCTCATAGCGGGGCGTTTTTTCTCGGAGAACGATCTGGCCGCGCTCGATGCGGAAGAAGAGCCGGAAGAGGAGGAGACGCACTGGGCCGCATGAGGCGGACCGCCAGCTGCTCCGGCCGCAACAAAAGTAAAAGTCGCCACAGCGGGTGGGGCTTGGTTTACTTGCGGATTCCAATCGATTTGCTGCGATCCCAAAATCGGGTTGTAGTCTCCGGGGGGATCGGCGGTATGGACCCCTTGGCGGAGTTTGCCTGCCTGGCAGCGGCCTTTGATGACTCTCTGTTCTCGGTGCAACGACAGCAACTGCAAGGGTACTCGGGGGTCCACTTGTACTTGCACCGCTCACACTCGTACTGGTATTTCTTCAGGACCTTGACCGTCCGGATGCGGGCTCCTTTGCAGGGAACCGGACACTCGCAGCACCCCGAGGCGCAACCCCCTTTGCAGCTATCGCAGCGGGGTTTTTGCCAGGGGAAGGTGACTTTGGGGATACAGATATCTTTGCAGACGACTTCATAGAAATTCCTTTTGACATTTTCGGTGCTCACTTCCAGCTTGCATCTGGGGCAGCAAGCCGAGCAGCCCGAATCGGAATCATATTCTGCCAGTGCGGGCCAGCTTGCGATCGAGGCGAGTGCAAAAAGAGATACTAAGGCGGCAGATGAGACAAAAATGCGGTAATGGTGACGCATGGCTAATGTCCTATGAATCATGGCCAACTATTTTTTGTGAAGATGTCTTAATGGCTTCTTCAGGAAATGCTTTTATTCCGTGTGCGATTACCAGTAGACCATGAACCGGGTTCCGAGAATGTTGTAGTCTCCGCTGGTACCTGTGCCGGCCGGTAAGGGGTTTTGCCCGGTAGTGCCTGTGTTCCGATCGCTAATTTGTCCATTGATATAGTTGAACTGCATGCGGGCATACGGATTCCACCACCAGTTGAGGGCGAAGGTGAAGCTATTGCCGATACCACCGTCGATCCCTCCGCTGTTGAAGTCACCGTGGGAATAGCGCCCAGCGATCTGCCAAGCTCCCCAACCGCGGGCCCTGCTGCCATCCTCGGTCCTTACGACAAAAAAGTTTTCGTTGGGATAGGTGCGGTCCAGAATGCCCCGCTTTCGATCCCAGGTGGTGAAGTCGTTTGTGAGAAAATAGGCGACGTAAACGTAGCCACCATGAAAATTGAGATCAGAAGCCCCTCCGCTCCGCTGCATCTGTACGCTCATATACTCGCCGACGACCGACAGCCGGTTAATGTTGATCAACCCTTCGACGCCCCCGAGTTGATACGTTTCGCCGTTGGTGATCTGCCCGGTGTCGTACCATCGTGTGTCGGAGTATGCCTCGGGCCGCGTTCGAAAGCGGGCCTCTGCACCGCCATTCGGGAAACAGGCCGCGCCGGAGAGGCCCCAGTGGGCGTAGCCCCGCCCTCCGGACATTTCGTCATACCAGAGAGTATTGGCAATCCGACCCGCCAGTTCCGGTTCAAAATTGTTGGATTCAATCCTGCCCAGCGTAGAAATATTCTGCATGAGATTGGCGCCATAGCGCCAGTTCCATCGTTCATTTTGGGAATATCCGTACGCCTGAACTCCGAGCCGCCGGGCGCTGCCACCGTTGCTGAAGGCAGCAATCATTAAGGGGCGCTCCATAAAAACCATGTAGCGGCTGCTATCGAGGTGCGCCAGGCCATACGGTCTTTTCTGGTTTCCGATGAGGAATTTGTCGTTCCAGGGAAGATTGAGCCATCCGAGATAAGCATCTTTAAGCGTGGTGAAGTCAGGTTGTGCAAACTCCAATTGCAATTTGTATTCCATGGTCTCGCTGACCTGCCCCTTGGCACCGAGTCGCAAGCGTCGAAAGCCGATAAACGAGTTTGGGTTGCCTATCGTAGGTGGAGGTGCCGCCGTTGAATCCGGCCATTGCGAACCGACCCAGTTCACCAGGGGCGAGTCGCTCGGAAATGCCCAATAATCGATGAACGCACGGCCAAAGATCGTGATCGTCGGTTTCGTGACGATGTCGATTTCTTTGATGTCGTATAGTTCTTCCGACTGTCTGACGACCTGGTATTCGAGCGCTTCGATCCGCTCCATCAGGCTGCTCAGAGAGATGTTGGCGACGCTAACCGTCTGCCCCGATTCGCCAGACCAATCGGCTTGCTGGGCCAGAGTCGGTTTTGCAAATGTGGCAAAAACTACCGCTGTGCCAACCGCTAAGATCGTGGCAAGACGGACGCCGCTGCTCTCTGAATGGCCGCGTTTTCTGTTACGTCCGCCCATAGATTCCTCTAAGTGGGTGTAGCGGTTCCAAGAGTCTTCTCTATAACAAACTAATGCAACTTATTGCGGTTAATCGGTATATTCCGTAACGTCACAATATGAAGATTTGGGGTGTTTTGTTCGAAAAGTTGTCCCTTCTCATTGGGCAGTGTTAAGACATTACAATCTGATAGTCTGGAACGATTAGCGTCTCTTGACGGTCTCTTAAAGTCCGGCCGTTTATTGCTAAAGCGAATGCCAGTTTTCCTCCTTTCAGGAAAGCGTTTTTGGCCATTTCCTAAGTGCTGCGAGAAAAACGGAGGGCCGGTCGGGCGACAATGTTCATGTTTGGGGGATTTTGTTACGATAAGCCGAGCCATTTATTGGGGTAGAGTTAAAACTTCATAACTAGATAATCAGGTAGACAATTGCGAAAGTTCGCATTTTCCCCGCCCATTTCCTCCCCATTTTTTGTTCCGGTTCCCCGAATCCAGGAGAGAATTTTTCGTGATGTCCGAAGCGCTGCGTGAAAAACAGATGGCCGAGGCAGAGGAGATGCTTGGGGACCGTCTCGCACAGGTCGGGTTTGCCCGCGGCCTTTATTTCGGCCATTACCTGCAGGATAAGTTGGTTGCCTATCCCGATATTTTTGCCGACGAGCAGGGAAACGCACTGGTCGAAAATCTTGCGAATTTTTGCCGGGAAAAGATCGATCCGGTCGCCATCGACCTCAATTCGCGGATCCCGGACGATGTGATTGCCGGGCTGGGCGAGCTAGGGGTCCTCGGGGCTTGCCTGCCGGAGTCGACCGGTGGGTTGGCAATGAGCCAAACGCAATATTGCCGCTTGATCGAACTGCTCGGCGGGCACTGTGGCAGTACGGCGCTGTTTGTCAACGCCCATCATTCGATTGGACCGCGGGCGATCGTGCTTTTTGGCACGGAGCAGCAACAGCACGATTGGCTGCCGAAACTGGCAACCGGTGAGTGGCTCAGCGCTTTTGCCCTGACCGAACCGGAAGCTGGCAGCGATGCGGGTAATGTGCAGACGACGGCGATCCCGACGGAGGATGGCAGCGGCTATCTGCTTAACGGAGAGAAACGCTGGATTACCAACGGAGGCATTGGCCAGGCCCTGACGGTAATGGCCCGTACGCCCGTTGAGGGGAGCGACGAGACAAAAATTTCTGCGTTTCTCGTCTCACCGGCGATGCCCGGTTTTGAGGTGGTTGAGGAACGGATGGACAAGTGCGGTGTCCGCGGTACCGCGACGTCCGAACTGGCATTTCACGACATGTTCGTTCCCAAAGAGAATCTGCTCGGCAAATTGGGCAGTGGCCTTAAAATTGCTCTCAACGTGCTCGACTACGGGCGGACGACTTTTGGGGCCAGTTGCACCGGCACCGCCAAGTTTTGTGTCCAGCGGGCAACCGAACACTGTAATACCCGAGTCCAATTCCAGCAGACGCTTGGTAGTTTTGAGCTGGTCAAACGCAAACTCGCCAACATGAAGGCCGGTGCGTTTGCGATGGAGTCGGCAACCTACCAGACGGCATCCCTTATGGATTCGGGCAAAGGCGACTACATGGTCGAGACGGCGATGCTCAAGGTGTTTGCCACCGAGATGCTATGGGAGATTATCAACGACACAATCCAACTCTTTGGTGGCAAGGGTTATTTTACGGACGAACCGTACGAGCGGCTGATGCGGGATGCCCGCATCAATACCATCGGCGAAGGCGCGAACGAAGTACTCAAGGTGTTCATTGGTGTCGTCGGCATGCGGGATGTAGGCCTGGACCTGAAAGAGGTCCTCGATGCCCTCAAGAGCCCGGTTGGTAATCTATCGACGATTACCCGGTTTGCCGATCGCAAAATCCGTTCGATGGTCTCCTCACCTACGATCACGGTCGGCAGCGATCGATTGAGTGATGATGCAACACAACTTGGTCGTGTCCTCGGAAAATTGGGCAGCAATGTCGAGAAGTTGCTCCGTCGATACCAGGAAGATATTGTGGATCGCCAATACCAGTTGCAGCGCGTTGCGGAGGTGGCTACAGAGATCTATGTAAGTGTTGCCGTGCTCCGCCGACTCGATGCGATTCTCTCAGGTCCCGGTGAGATCGACCAAGAGTGCGAAGATGCGGTCGCCACCGGTCGCTACTATCTACTTACCGCCAACCGCCGCATGCAGCAAAACCTGATCGATCTATGGTCCAACGACGATCAGGAAGCGACTCAGCTTGCTGATCGGATGCTCGCCAAGCATTGAATGTTGGGCTTGGTTCCGTTGGATCTTCGGGAGTGTCGTTCGCAACGGCGTTTTTTCCAGTCCCCGCGAGTGATTAGCGATTATCGTGAGTCGCGGCAACTCCCCGAATTGCAGGTGAGATTGCGTTGGGGGCAGGGAACTTGCGGCAGACATTTTTTGCGGTAGTCGTTGCAGCCGAAGCGGCAGACGCCCCGGGCAGAGGGAGCCGGTTTGCCGCAGTAGTCGTCGCATCCGAAGCGGCAGACGCCTCGGGCAGAGGGAGCCGGTTTGCCGCAGTAGTCGTCGCAGCAATATTTTCCGATGCAGTCCGGCACATCGACTTTGCAGCCGAAGACGCCACCGCTTGCAGGGTTTGCGGTACAGCAGGCCAGGAGCAGAAGCGTGAGTGTGGGTAGGCGCATTATGGCAGCCTTTTTGGGAGCAAAGGGGTACTTACCGCATTCTTCGGACACTCGGGGTGGGTGAGTGGAGCAATTTTGGATCACCAGGGCGGAATGTTTTGGCTCCGAGGTGAGCTAGTACAAGCTCGGTTCCCAAAAAACAATTTGACATCCCACCCCCGTTCCCAGTAGGATACACCTGAACACCCGTACAGGAGTCTGCCATGACCACGCTGACCAAGAGATTTCGTCCCGGCACCTACAACAGCGGCCAGCCCTACGCTCCGGCCCGCGGTCGCTACGCCCCGAGGCTGCAACTGGAGAACCGGTTGGCCCCCTGTCACGCGGTGATCGATCTACCGAGCGAGCAGCCCGAGGTAGCGCGGTTCATCGACGCGATCAAGCGCGAGATGAAAATCCGCTGTTACCAGCGCAAGACCATCAAGACCTACAAAAATGCGTTGCGGTTGTTGCTCCGTTGGTTTGGCGGTCCGCCCCACCAGATCACGCGGGAAGATGTTCGGGTATATCTTGAGACCCTGGTCGATGGCGGGGCCAGTTCATCCTGGATCGGCATCAACCTGTCGGCGATCCGCACCGGTTTCGACAAGATGTGCGGGCAGGGGATCACGCTCGGTCTCGAATCGCCCCGGCGTCCCAAGCGGCTTCCGGTCGTACTCAGTGGCCGGGAGATCATCCGCCTGCTGCAAGCGGCTCCATCGCTCCGCGACAAGTTGCTTTTGGGGATCATGTATGCCACGGCGATGCGGGTTTCGGAGGTTTGCCAACTCCGCAACCGGGACATCGATTTTGACCGTCGGCGAATTCGAGTCTGGCAGGGCAAGGGTCGCACCGACCGGCAGGTCCTCTTGCCCGAATCTTTGGAGGGGATTTTGCGGGAACTTTGCGGCAGCGGATCGGGGGACGATTTTATCTTTCCCGGTGACCGTCGCGGTCGTTACCTTTCACCCCGTACGGCCCGCCGCGCGATGCAGCGGGCGCTGAAGATGGCGGGTATTCGCAAGCGGGCGAGTTGTCATTCGCTACGTCATTCGAGTGCCACGCACATGGTGGAGAACGGCACGAACATCCGCTGCATTCAGACATTGCTCGGTCACGTTCGTCTGGAGACGACCCGGCTCTACACACACGTTGCCGGTTTGAGCGAGCGGCAGGTGCGTTCGCCGCTCGACGTATTGACGATGAATGGCGAACAGCGATCATTGGTCCAGCCGGTAGGTCGTATGCGTTTGCAGTTATCGAAAACTGCCGATCCTTGTTCTGCTGCGGTGGAGTTAACGATTCTTACCGACACACGTCACGTCACGTTAGGGGGGATCACGGTCCGCGAGGCGCGACCCGGTTGGGTGACGTTGGAGTTACCACCGTCGGAGCGTTGGGAGGAGCCGTTGCGTTGGCTAACGCGTCAGGAGCATGATCGGGTGGAGTCGCCTGAGTTTTATGCACTTTTGCAGCGGCATGCGACGGCCCGTTATTTAGCTTGGCGGGACCCGTAGCTTGGGCGGTTGATGGTTCGGTTGTTGGGGGCTTTTCCTCTGCGACTTTTCAGTTGCGGCTTTTCAGTTGCGACTTTTCTCTGCGACTTTTCTCTGCGACTTTTCAGTTGCGGCGTTGGTGCATTCTGCGCATTTTGTCCTGATCGTCGACCTGGATGCGAATTTTTCGCATTAAGCTACCCTGTTTTTGCTTGCCAAGACGGTCCATTTGGGGGGATAATGCATCATTGTTTTAACTTGGACATGTCACCGAGGGGGACGGAGTGCGCTCTTTCGGACACACTGTCCGCTAGAGTACTGTTATGTGATCTAAACCATATGGAAACCGACAACCCAACAGGCCTTAATCTCGGCGTCATCTGGTTCGATGACGACATGATTGAACTTGAGTGCAAGGTCGCTTATCACGGTTTCCAGGGCGTTGCGACGTGTTACACGATCCAGGAAGACATAATTGAGTTTTCCGGTTCTTTAGACCAGCTCGCTCAATCGGCGGATGGCTCCGTATCGTTCGACTCCGGACTCGAAGACGGCTCCAAGAGCATCTCGCTTCGTGCGTATCCAATTGATCGTTCAGGACATCTTGCGATTCACCTCCGCATGGCTACAGACAATCACGCCAACCGGCCAGAGGGTGTTTGGAGGGTCGAGCTCGAAATGCGAGTCGAATCATCGCCTCTTTCTCGCTTTGCATCCGGCCTTCGATCAGTCGCGGAGTCGCGAGAGGGTTTTGCATTCTTGCAGGCTGCCGATTAGTGTTCCGGTCACACAACAAAGTCTGGTGACAAGGTGGCCTACGGCCATCGCCGCTTAGCAAATAACCAATTAAATAGTCTGATACAATAACTGGCAGAGTAGGGCTGACTCGATTGGTTCGAGCGGCGACCACCACCCTAACCATTAGACGGCTGAAACTTCATGCAAATGCGAGCGAGAACTTGGCTCCGATTCTGCCTGTACAGCCAATTCGTCATTATCCCTCTCTTGATTGTTGGAAGTCTCGGCGTTTTCGGTGTGATTCACACCAAGTGGTCAATCGCTGGGTTCGTGGTTTTGGTTGGTTTTGGTTTGTCAGGAGCGGTTCTCCGACTTTTGAACATGATGGGAAGGGTTGAACTCGTGTTCACTAAGCAGGATATGGACTCTTGGATACTACGCTGGTGGTACGATATCGAAACGGGGTTTCTAGCGAACATTACTGAGAGTACGGTAATCCTCGAAGGCGAAGATAGCAACGAACGCCGCTAACAAGTCGTGGCCGCAAAGCCCGGCTTCGCCGGGTCACCTTCGAGTTTTTGCACAATCCTCACGTTTCCATACAATGAGTGTGTTACTTAACTTTTAAACCCCGGTGTGGGCGGTGACGGCCACACCCACCATTAGACGGCTGAAACTTCATGCAAATGCGAGCGAGAACTTGG
>PVBE010791016.1_pt1 | contig 15244 bp, 18 predicted proteins | sample 1631181 | NCBI WGS metagenome assembly PVBE01 (sample SAMN08397723, study PRJNA350692) | Marine metagenome, whole genome shotgun sequencing project. | isolation source: water | place: Pacific Ocean | collected 2012-04 | reverse complement strand
GTTAGTCGGTTCCTGATTCTCCCATGCGTGCGAGTTGTCGTCGCCTTCGATCCATTCGTTCGCGCACTTCGCGCAAACAGTTTCGCCGTCGGCGCAGAGGTACCGGATTGAATAGCCCCCGGGCCATGCAAAGGCGTCCAACTTACCAGCCTCATTCTTATGCAGTGTCATACTTTGGTACTCCTTCTGAGTTTGCAGAATGCAAACAAATGAAAGCAGGTTCTACTGCCTTCCGTTGTGAGCATTAGGCGTTCATGTCGAGGTAGTTTAAGGTCGTCTCCCCGGCGCGCAATCGCTTAGCGTGCGTTCGCATGTTTCGAGCTTCGGTCTCCTCGGCCTCGGCTTCCGCATGTAACGATCGCGCATTTTCCTCATTCTCTTGGGCGTCTTCAATGACGCGATCAGCTTTCTCGTCTGGTGTCAAATCTTTCCATCGTTTCATGTTATGCCCCTTCCGTTCTGAGTTTGTGGAATGCAAACAATCGAAGGCAGGTTCTACTGCCTTCCGTTGTGAGCACTATTCTGCTGTTAGTCGCCGAACACTAGCGGCTTTCAGGACACCCTCGGAGCATTCGCTTCAAGGTAGAGATTCAGGGCTTCCCAGACTCCAGACTCCTTGGAGGCTATTTCCGCTTCCCGACTGGGGGCGACGGACGGATCAGGTCGAAGTTCGGCTGCTTCGCGGGCCGCTTCTTCACGGGGTTCCTGAATCCAATTCAACGCGAGTCGCGCTGCTTCGGGGTAGATATCCGCGCAAGCTACGATCTCAAGTGCGGCTCGGTAGATCCTATGCGCCAATTGTTCGTCTTGTGTCGGTCGTCTCGTCATTGTTGCCTTCTTTCTCTTGTGTGGTTGGTCGTGTGAGCATTAGTCGTTGGTGCGGAACCAATCCGCCGGAAGTGTATAAGCCAAGACGTTGCCTTCCGAGTTGAGATCCCCCGCGTTAGGACAACACGGTGAGCACATTCCACAGAGGGTAGTATGCGGAGATTCGAAGACCCACACGTTATAGGCCCCGCCTAGCGTGGACATTGCGAGCTTCAATCCTTCTTTCTCATACTCCAGTTCGTAAGTATCGTCATCAGATTCATAAAAGTCATAGAACTCCTGCTCATCCGTATCGGGATTGTCAAGCCGCCACTCTTTGAAAGCTTCCCCCTGGCTGACGTTAGTACCTTCATCGAGGAAAATATCCCAGATGTCATCCTCCAACGAGTGAAGCGATGCTATGCCGTAACGTACTCCGGTTGCAAGGTTCGTGTTTATTGCCACGGGCTGCGAACGTCGTATTGTAGACATTAGGTCTCCTCTACGTCTGCATCATTGCAAACAAAGGGAAGCACCGCCGTAGATGCTTCCTGCGGATTTGCAAGTTAGCGGTTAAAGTGTCGGCGCAATGCCGTGTCGATGTGATTATCGTTGAGCCCCTCCGCATAGCATCGCTTTACGAACTCGGCACCGTCGGGGTGAGCGTAAAGCGCATCCCATCGCTGGCGCTCGGTCGTGGCATATTGCCCAGCGAGCATGGTTTGCAGGTTAGTGAATCTCGGATTGTTCATCTTCATCGTGCTATGCCTCCATTGAAATGACAAGTCGATCGAGCACGCGCACCACGTCCGATTCCAAATCCGCTTCAGCTTCCTTCTTCCGAAGTTCGCGACGATTCGTAGCGTAGGCGTCGCGCGCCTTCTTCTCGCGATAGAGTTCGCGCCGTCGTGCGCGAGCATCCTCGTCCGGGTCAGCGATGGCCGTATCACAGAAGCCATTGCGCCTAACGGTCATGCCGTCCCTCCAATCGAAGCATCCGGCCTCGGTCGTGACGTACCAATTGCCCGACCGCTGCCATACGCTGATACCGCTCGGCGTAAAAGCATTGATCCGTTCCTTGGTCGTGCTCGTCTGCCATCCGTCGTTCCGCAGTGTTATGCTGCGATCGTGGTGAAGAGTGACCACCCGACACGCATGGTAGTGGATGTGCAGCTCCGGGGTCTCGCCGTAGTGTCGGGTCTCGCCGTCGTCAACCTCCAGGTAGGTGTTATGCCCAAGCTTCCGAGCTCGGCGAGTCTTCGCAAAATCGAGCATCGGGCGATAGCTAGCCATATAAGTGTCGGGATGAAAAACGTTCATGTTCTCTCCTCATGGGTTTGCATCATGCAAACAATCGAAGGCAGGGTCACTGCCTTCTGTTGTTTACGTGACCTCTATTTACCGACGCACCCTACGATTCGTCTCGCAGTCGAAGTAGCCGTGTCGTCCACACTTCGCGCACTGATTAACAATGCACTGTCGCGTTCGGCCGTCGCCAGCCGTGTAGGGTTCCAAGAGCCGGTCGGCAGCTCGTTCCCAGCTATGTCGCTTGCATCGTTTCGTCATTAGACCACCTCAACGGCGGCGCACTGTTTACAACTACACTCGGTCATTGCTTTGGCGGTACCCTTCGCGTCGTCCAAATCCGAAGCGTAGTAGTCGGCCTCAAACTGTCGGACATAGAGCCCCTGCCCATTCGTGACATAGGCACGGACGATGTATTCACCGTCCACCTTCGCGATTGTCGTTTTCGTGATAGACTGATTCTGCATGTCGTTCTCTCCTCATGGGTTTGCATCATGCAAACAATCGAAGGCAGGGTCACTGCCTTCTGTTGTTTACGTGTTATGCCTTGCGACGTGTCGCCTTCTTTCTCTTCGGCGCTTCGGCCCACTCAACTACCAACTCTTCATCCGATTCCAAATCTTCTTCAAATCCAGCTTCGTCCGCCGCGAAAAAAGCTTCTTCAACCGTCTGGAAGGGAACGTCGGCGATTCGTACGCACTTCTGTTTAGCGATGTAATAGGGCATTAGGCCACCTCATCTGAGTTCGCCTCATTGCGAACAAGCAAACACAAAGCGCCATCGCTTCGTGCTTGCCTGAATGCAAGCCTAGATCCCTTGGTCGCATAGCATGTATCGACTGCCCGGATAGGGGGCTCGTCGAATCGCTTTGCTTTGGTCTTGGGATATAGGATTGAAACAGCATCCCGCATTAGCATCATTTCGAGACTCAGACTGCATCGCCTATGAGCGGGGTACGCTCGTCGTGCCTCACGGCATGGAGTTAGACGGATGGGCGGACGACCACTAGGGTTATAACGTCCGCGCGTAATGCATCCTTACTAGGATGTGTACTGCGGGAAGGATGGAGCCCCGTCTCCAACGTAGACAAGGCTCCGGTATGTTCCCGACCGGTGCGCATTGCAATGCGCGGGGTACGCTCACACTGCGTTTCCCTCGGTCGTTCGGCTAGTAGTCATAGGACTACGTTGGGGACTTTTGCTTCCTCCGCTTGCGCGGCCTTGCCCCTGCCTCGCCACCCTAGCCCGTTTCCGGGTTTTGGTTTGCTCTCCTCCTATTTGAAGGTCGGCCGGGTTTAGCGGGTCCCATCTCTGGTGGCGGTCCGCTGTCCCTATAAAGGAAACAAGACTTTACCATATCTTAGACTTGAGACATACCCCCCATAATACGGGTATTAGGGGGCTTCTGGAGGCCGTTTAGAGGGGGGTAGTATTTAGGGTGCTTAATACGGGCTGTGCTTGCCGAATTCGAGGGTTTGGGGCATGATGCAAAAACGGCCCCGGAGTGTGGATCTCCAGGGCCGAATTTTCTCAACAATTCCAAGGGTTTAGAAAGCGAGGTCTACCGCATGAGGGCCAAGAATACAGCAATTGTCGCCCTGCGCAAACACGTACCCGCGTGGGCCCGACCGGGGCTCGTCCTGCTCTCCAGAGAGCAAAAGCGGCCAATCGAAAAGGGGTTCACGACTCAAGCCGCGTCTTGGTACCAAGGCAATGGTTGGAGTGAAAAGGAACGCCTAGCACAATTGGCCATACACATCGACGGCGGCGGCAACGTTGGGTGGGTACCTCATCCTGACATGCTAGTCGTAGATTGCGACAACGATTTCTCTGTTACGATCGCCGAGACCCATGCGCCTAGCAACACCCCGCGCATGATTCGACGCGAAGACAAGCAGCATTTCTATTTCCGCAACGACTACAGCAAGCTCCGTGCTTATAAAAAGCCGGTCCAGGTTACGATGGACCGAGGCAGCGTTGCCAAGTTTGACATCATCACTCCGGGCGATGCAGACCCCGCGCAACCTGCGGGCGGACAATGCGTCATGCCGCCTAGCATCCATCCCGATGATCCCGACAACCCTTATACGTGGGCGAAGGCGCTACCAAAGAAGCTCGAATCGGTGCCGACGCTGCCGGACGAGCTTGCGGACATCTTCCGCCCCCACTTCCAAGGCAAGAAATCGAAGGCACGAACCGGGGACAGTAGACACCTACGATCCCTGAAGTATCAACGACGCCTAGCAATCGAAGCGGACATGGACACGCCCGAGGTTCGGGACGCAATCCGTGAGGCATCGGCCGAGTTCCTGGCGGATTTGTACGAAGGGGATGCTGTTAGGCTGAAAGCCGAGGTCGAAGACTTGGATCGACAATTGGATGGGGCCTATGGGTTAGAGGGTGCCTTCCAAGGCTTCGTGCGTGACGGAACTGCGGAGTCCGTTGCGCAGGAGATCAAGTCATCGGTAGAGGGTGGCATAGCATTTGTAACCGAAGAGAAAGAATGGCGCGAGTTCGATAACGTCGTGTGGGGCGCGTCGTCGGAGTGGCGGGTCAAACAAATCATTGGCGACTACTATAAGGAGTACCTAGCCGATGCTGCGATTGAGGAAGACGATGACCACTATAAGCTGTTAATCAAAATCGCTCTTGCATTGAAAGGTGTTAAGTTCGTTGAAGACGTATACAGGAGAATGAAAGCCAACCTCCATTGCTCGCTAGCCGAGTTCGATACATCGTTGGAATTGGTGACGTTCCCCGATAGCGAAGAGTTGAATGTAGGCGCAGTAACCTACAACGTGCGAACGGGCGAGACGATGGATCCCGAGGCAAGCCATCGCATAACACACACGGCAGGCGTACCCTACGTCCCCGGCGCGACCCATCCCACGGTTGACGCCTATTGGGAATCATCCTTCCCGGTCATTGAGACTCGCGATTGCACGCAGATGCACCTTGGTATGAGCTTGCTAGGTTGGATCCCAGAGGAGCGGATCTACTTCATGCATGGCAGCGCAGCGAGCGGGAAGGGCACACTAGCTAACGCGACCAAGATTTGTTTTGGGGGTTATGGCATCGAATGCGATCCTTCAACGTGGTCGGGTCACGGTGGAATAGACGGTTCGCGCAACGCCCCTGACCTAGCAGCCTTGCGAGGTAAACGGTTCTGCTTCGTCGATGAAATATCCCCAACTAGAGTATTAGGCGCACGGGCCAAGGCTTTGAGTCAGGATGGGTTCATCACTGCGGCAGCAAAGTACAAGAGTCAATCAGAGTTCCCGATTACGTGGACGCCCTGGATCGCAGGCAACGCGCGGCCGAAGATAGACTCCACCGATAAAGGGCTCCTTAGGCGTATCGTAGAAATCCCGATGAACGCGGGATCTCCGACGCCTAATAATCCTGACTGGCACATCAAGGACACACTCAAGCGGGACCTCCGAGCGCAGGTAGCTTGGATGTGGAAGCTAGTCGAAGGGCTCAACGAAGCCCGCAAGCATGACTTCCGACCCCCTATTAGTCAGGAGATGAAAGAGGCTACACAAGATTGGATCGAGTCCGCAGACCTAATAGGAGATTGGTGGGTTGAGCGGATCGAGGTGACGGGTAAGCACACTGATTTTGAGTCGGCCAGTGAGCTACTAGCAGCCTACGAGGCATGGATGGACGACCTCTACGGGTTCCGTTCAAGGCAGGACGTACCTCGGGCAAATAAGATGCAATTCGCCTCAGCGCTCAAGGCGCGGGGGATACAGAAGCACAAATCACACGGCAAGATGGTCTATCGGGGGCTCCGTTTGAAACGGGATGAAGACATCTTGCAAGAGGGTCTCCCCGTACATGACAAATTGCCTAAGCTCCCGAACTGACTGAGGAAGCTAGCCTTATTAGGCGTTCAGAAACCTCCTAAAAGTGGGGGGAGGGGGAGACCACCCCCTAACTTTCCCCATACACCCCTCGCGTAAGAAAAGTTTGCAAGTGGTCTCCCCGTCTCCCCCGACGCCTACCGCGATCCCGCAAGGCGCGATAGATTCTGCCGCGATCGTGCTTGGGCGACCCGCCCCTAGGCTGTGTGGCGCTACCTGGGGGCGGGTCAATTGGGGGGTGGGGTCGGTGGCTGCTAGGCGGAAAAGCACAGCGAAGAAGGGCAAGGCTGATAAGCCGAAGAAGCCCTTAGGCCGCCCCACTCGGTACTCTGAGGGGATTGCAGCCGAGTATCTTAGGCGTCTGGCACTAGGCGAGACAGGGACCAAGATATGCAAAGATCCTAATATGCCGAGCAGGACTACCATCTGGAATTGGGGGGACCAAGACCCCCTCTTTCTTGAACGCCTACGCGCAGCGCGCGTACAACAGGCAGAGTCCGGCTTCGAAGAGATCCAAGACATAGCAGACGACTTATCGACTAGCGGGCTATCGAATGAGCAGATTAACAGGGCTCGCGTTCGCATTGATGCTAGGAAGTTCCGCGTTGCTAGGCTGAACCGTGAGCTATACGGAGACACTAAGACGCATAAGGTTCAGGGGGGCGAGGCGCACGCACCCCCCGTCAAGCTCCGGGTTGCGGCTTCGGTGAGTGACTTGAAGGAGACCGTTGACATCTTGCAGTCAGTGTTAGTTAACGGTGAAGAAGGCGACGGGGGTGAGCAGTGTTAGCGGGTGAGAGACTAGTAGAAGCTTTGCGCTACCCCGATGCGGGCTACGGTATCCACACACCCACCCCTAGACAGCACGCTGGTCTCTTGCTACCACACAAAGAAGTGTTGTATGGGGGTGCTGCTGGAGGTGGCAAGTCTGATTGGCTGCTCATGGCAGCACTGCAATACGTCAACGTCCCGGGTTATGCGGCGTTACTCCTGCGCCGAACCTTCCCTCAGCTTACCAAAGCAGATAGCCTAATACCCCGTGCGGCAGAGTGGTTGATGGGGAGCGATGCGGACTGGAGCGACAAGTTCAGTCGTTGGACGTTCCCGAGTGGCGCTACCCTAGAGTTCGGCCATCTGCAATATGAGAAAGATAAGTACAACTACCAAGGTGCAGCCTATCAGTACGTGGGTTGGGATGAGCTAACGCAGTTTACCAAGTCTCAATACACCTACCTCCATTCCCGTACCCGTCGCCCAAAGGACGCTAACGCATTACTATCGAGGGTTCCGATACGTGTTAGGGCAGGGAGCAACCCTGGCGGCATGGGGCATGATTGGGTGAAGGCCCGCTTCCTGACTAGCACCAAGACGGAACGTGCGTTCCTGCCCGCGAAGCTTGCGGATAATCCGTACCTAGACCAAACCGAGTACATCGAGAGCTTGAACGAACTTGACCCCGTAACCCGCGCTCAACTATTGGAGGGGAATTGGAAGGTTAGGCCGAGTGGTGGGTTGTTTAAGCGCGAGTGGTGCGATGTCGTCAACGAAGCGCCCACGGATCTTCAGAGTGTTAGGGCGTACGACTTTGCTGCTACCGAGGAGAAGCCTGGGGCCGATCCCGATTGGTCCGTTGGAGCGCGCATAGGCCGGGACTTCAACAAGCACTACTTCGTGGGTCCGCTATGGCGTAAGCGGCTGTCACCTAACAAGCTCGATAAGCTAGTGATGAGTACCGCCCAGATGGACGGGCGGTCGGTTGCGGTTCGGATAGAGCAGGAGCCCGGGGCCTCGGGCAAGATCGCTATAGCCCACTTTCAGAAGTTGTTAAGTGCTTTCGATGCGCGGGGGCGTCCTGCTACCGGATCCAAGCTTGTTAGGTTTGGCCCTTTCTCTTCTGCATGTGAAGCGGGCAACGTCACGTTCATCAATGGCCCATGGTTGGAAGATTGCATAGACGAGCTTGAATCCTTGCAGCACGACGGGCAGCATGCCCACGACGACCAAGCCGACGCCATAGCGTTAGGCTATAACGAACTACACAAGGGTCGAGCTACTTGGGCGGACGCTACCCGCCTAATGGGGGGAGAAGCGGCATGAGCAGCGGGCTTTGGCTACCGAGTAAGCTAGTTGAAGAACTAGCAGAAGAGAAGATGCGCGAGCGCTTGCGACTCCAGCAGAGCGGCAACCCCGTCACGTTTCACGACACGACGCTGCGTATAGGGAACCTACCTGGATCCACGGGTAACGCTTTCCAGAATGAGGATCTCTTAAAGGAGATCAAGGGTTGGATTGCTATTGGCATTAGGTCAATCAGTGATAGGATCTCTGGCTTAACGCTTGCTGCTCATGTCCGTACCGAGGATGATGACGATGATCCGGTGTTGCCTAGGGCGCATCCGGCCAACCAAATCCTTGTTATGCCTAATCCCGTGTTCTCGTTTCCTGCTATGATGGGACTGACTGCGGCATGGCTCAAGACTACAGGGGAAGCCTACTTTCAGGTTCTACATGATTCGTTAGGCATACCTCGGGAGCTATGGCCGATGCCGCCCGATCGCGTTTTTCCAGTGCCTTCTACTACTGACGTGATAGGCGGCTATGTAGCTATTGGGCCTAACGGGGTGGAGATCCCGCTTGAGGCCCGAGAAGTCATACGGATATGGCGACCCGATCCTGCGCAGATGTATCAGGCAGCGGGCGAACTAGCAACGGTGGCAGAAGAACATAACATGGAGCGCTTCCGTGTTGGGCACGTTAAGAGTACGTTCGAGCATGACGCTACGCCGCGTGCTGTACTGGAGATGGATCCCGAAGGCGTACCCCCGGAGCCTGACGAAGCCGACGCATGGCGCGAACAATGGCGTGAGCTTAATCATCGGCGTAGCGGTAGGGGTCAAGGCGTACCCTCGATCTTACCGCCCGGATTCAAGCTACATGAAATGGGCGTCAATGCGGACGGCACTTCTACTGCGGTGCTAGGCGATAAGGCGAGAGATCAACTCTTGGCTTCAATGGGCGTACCCGGCTCAATCGTGGGCTTGGTGGTTGATGTTAATCGGTCGTCGGCTGATACCAATCAGTTCACCTTCGACAAAAACACCATGCTGCCCCTAACACTGATGTTCGCGGGTGCCTTGACTCAGCAACTAGCACCTCAGTTCGACCCCCGGATCATGTATCAGTTCGGTGACTTCATTAGCCCTGATAAGGAGTTCCTCCAGGTACAGGAAGCGAGCGATCTTGACCGTAAGGTGATTACGCCTAATGAGGTACGTGCAAGGCGGCAGCTTGAGCCCGAGTCGTGGGGCGACCTCCCGGTAGGCTCGTTTGGCGATGAACCCTACACGGGTGAAGAGGGTAGCGGTGAGTCCATCTTTGACTTAGGCGGCGATGACGACGACAAGGACAAAGACGAAGATCGCATCGTTAGGCCGAAGAACAATAGGGAAGCTCCCGTTACCGATGTTATGCGCAAGGGTATGACCCTCAAGGCTGCGTGGGCTAGGGTGATTGCGAATGAACGGAAGTTCACTGCCACGTATGCGCGCGGCATGTCCAAGGTATTCAAGACTCAGGCGGCCACCGTTGCTAAGCGGTTGGAGGCTGCTATGCCAGAGCCGCGAGAGAATCCCGTGCCCCGCTATCGCGTTCACACGGATGATCTCTTTGAGTTAGGTGAGTGGGATGAGCTATTCGCGTTCAACGTTGATGGGGTAGGCGAGGCTGTCTTTAGAACTAACGGAAAGCAAACGACTGCGATCGTTGATCCTAGTCAGTCTTTCGACTTCGGGGAGACAGAGCTTCGCCTACTCCAAGCGATCCAAGCGGACTCGAAAATCAAGGTCAATCGTGCGACTAAGGCGCGCATACAGAAAGCGCTGATAGCCGGTACCGCAAAGGGTGAGGGGGTTAGCCAGCTCATCCCACGCATAACGTCTGCGGTAGTGAATCGGAAGCGAGCCCGAACTATCGCCCGCACGGAGATAGCGAAAGTTGCACAGCAAGCCCAGCTACAGAGCTTCAGGCAAGCGAAGCTAGTTGAGCGTAAGCAATGGAATACTTCACTTGACCACGGTGTTAGGGAATCTCATGCTGCGACCGAAGGTCAAGTGCGGGATCTCGATACTCCGTTTCGGTTAGGCAGCGGGTCTAGCGGTATGGCTCCGCTGGATCCGGCACTACCACCGGAGGATTTGGTTAACTGTCGTTGTTTTATGACAGCGATTTTCATTGGGGAAGAAACCGAGGAGGATTAACAGATGTCACTAGGCAGACGAGAGATGTTCCATTTTGAAACGTCGCCGATACTTATGCATAGCAGTATGCTAACTACCAGCGGCACAACGGATCCGCAACCCTTTACAGGGAATTTCTCTACGTGGGTAGCTGTGAATGGGACAGTAGCTATGTCTTATGTAGAGCCGCAGCTGTGCGTTAGTCAGGGTAACGAAGGGCATCAACTTGATGCCCTTTCGCGATTGCTCATTTTCTCTACGCGGCTAGCGGGTACGGGTACGTGGAACGCGACGTTATCTATACGGCGAGAGGCGACCTTACCTAACACTAACATTAGTTTCGTCATACCGCTGAAGCCTGAGAATCCATTGTCTCTAGCTCTGAACTCTCCATTGCCTGAAGATTGTGCGAAGGAGATAACGGGTGGTGGAGAGGCGATCGACGATGAGCTATACGGTCAAGTCACAGTAGTGCCCGGACAAGATGTGGTAGCGACTTGTTTCGTTCTCGCTATGTTAGTTCCCGGTTTCAAAAACGTAGGTGGGGACCGAGGCGCGAATCTCTCCCATCGTCCGTTCTTGAGCGACCAATAGGAGGCTGCTATGTCGAAGGATACAGCACCGAATAAGGTAGAGCGTGTTATTCGCTTGGAGCGGGGAGCCGAAGAAGGCACGTTTCCTGCGGTTCTCGCTTCTGAAGCAGAAGCAAGCGATGGGCACATCATTAGCATTCGGGGTATGGAAGTGCCCGAGTCCATGCCGATGCTATTTCGACATACGAGTAGCGAGGAGATTCCCGCTCTCGGTCGCATAACAAACCCTAAGAAGGTGACGATTGATGGCGTCAAGTCGCTGCGAATAACCGGCGTCTTCGATATGGGGAGCGGGGGAAGCGATGACCCACTCGCAGCAATCCGGCGTGGAATGGCGCACATGGTTCACGCGGGGACTTTGGACGCAATGTCTGTTAGGTGGGACGACATACCTGGCAAAGCCACACCTCGGCGTAACCTACCTAGCGACCACTTCGCCCACGTTGATCTCTCTAAGAATCCAGATCATCCCGGTGCGTGGGGCTGGTTCTTCGAAAAGTCGGTTGCTAGGGAAGGATCCATCGTTGCCATTGGTGCTGACCCAACCGCCTTAATGGGGCGTAGTACTGAAACGGACGATCCACTAGAGCAGACTTTTTGGGCTGCACTAGCGCGGAGCGTTGAGGCTAACACCGATGGTATGGGTGATATTGTTGCTGGCTTCGATGCTATGCAAGACGTGATTGTAGACCTTCGGGAGTCGGGGTGTAACGATGTGGATATTGTCAACGCCATCGGTTCGCTTGCTGGCTTACATGAGCAAGACCTAATACCGTGCCACTACGGTAACGGTAAAACGTTTTATGTCCCCCGAGAGGCGTGGACCGTGCTTCGGGCTGAGAAGTCGGCGGAGTATTGGGCAGCGTTGCACCTAGCAGCGGAAAGCCCGGAAGTGGTGCTTGAAGAAGCATCACCGCGAGAGGACCCGAAAGAGTCCGTCGAAGTTAGTCCAGAAGTAGAGGCACCACGTACAGTAGGCGCGGATGAACTCCAGAGCCTAATGCGTGAGACTGCCACGGAGAGCGCTAAGCGAAAAATCAACTTCGCTCTCGGGAAGGTTTGACCATGATTAAAGTAAAATGCAAGCGTACAGGAGATACGATCGAGATTGCAGAAGCGGATTTCAACGAGAATCTACATGAGCGGATCGAAGCTCGTACCTCGGAGACCGTAACTGTTAGTCTCGATGATCTCCAAGTCGCTATGCGGGCTGCGGCAGACGAAGCCGCAACGGCTGCGTTGGCGGCTGCGGGGGTCGGTACTGTCGATCGTTCGCAGGTTGCTATTCCAGCTAGCGAGGGTGCGCCTAACGACGGCAACGCTCGCAAGCCTGCGCGATCGGCGGGGCGAACGTCGTCTCGGTTCGATCAGCTGTACCGAGGGTTGCCGGAGTGGGAGCGAGAGCTTCGGACTCCCGACATAGACCATGCGGTACAGGATTGGGCTATCGGTATTATGCGCCAAGACTACGCGCGTTGTCTGCGAGCCCACGACAAGATTGATGAGCTTACGGGACTGGCCCGTGACCTTAACCTATCAGACGATGCTACATTGGTACCGTCACCTCTGCATAACGTTATCATCGAGAAGAAGCGCAAGCTTCAGGTCATAGGCCCCCGCGCCAATTCGTTTACGAGCGAAGCGACTACGTTGGAGGTTCCGACGGAGACGGGCTTTGCCGCTGCCGAAGGTGTTGACGAGGGTGGCGACATAACACCGGCTGATCCCACCTGGGGATCGGTGACTCTCACGAAGGTCAAGTCCGTTGTGTCCACGAAGTCGAGTGTCGAGTTCGTAGAGGACAACGCCTTCAATGCTGTTAGTTTCCTGGCTACGGGTGCGGCTCGAACGTTGGCTCTGCGTAACGATGCGCAGGATATGGCCGATGGGGATGGCACGGGAACTAACCAGACGGAAGCGCTGGAGGAAGCGTCGATTACGGAAGTCGATGCGGCGGCAGCCACTTTTGCCTACACCGACCTAACCAAGCTTTGGTTTGCGCTGTTGAGCCAGTACCGTGCGGGTGCTGTCTGGCTTGCGGGCAACGGTGTTATTCAAGTTCTGGGTGATATGCTCGATACGAACGATCGGCCTATCTTCCAGCCGGGTAACGATCCCGTTACGCCGATGTCCGGTGGACAGGGTGCTCCGGGCACGGGAACGATCTTCGGTCGTCCCGTGTTGGAGGTTCCTGCTAGTGCAGGAGTCTTGATCGTTGGGGATCTCAACTACTATGGGGTCTTGGAGCATCCGTCGATTCGTGCGGAGTTCTCCAGAGACGTTGCCTTCTTGACCGACGAATTGGTTTGGAAGTGGGTACAGCGCCGTGATGGTGCGGTACTTCAAACCGAAGCATTCAAGAAGGACGGTGGCATTACCTAGAACTAGTTAAGTTAAGTCAAGTTTCGAAAGGTGAGTGATAGGCCGGGGGGCGGGTGCCCCCCGGTTCTCGCCACCCTAATATACGAGGGTTCCTTAATGGACCGAGATGTTTCGACTGAGACGAAGAAGGCGAAGCGAGAGCCGATACTTAACAAGGCGAATGTTAACCGTCGAACGAAAATCGAACTGACGAAGAAGGTCAAGCGCTTTGAACGCTATGGGCATGTTGTAGATGCCAAAGCGATCGTTAGTCTTGTCGAAAGAAACTTCGCCGGGGTTAACGAGATGCCGGACATGATCGAGCATCCCAACGAGACCAAGATGCGCGAGCGCGAAGAACGCAGAGCGGCGAAGGCTGCTGCCGCAAGCAAGGAGTAGTTAGGCGATGCCTATTTCACATCGGGTAGATTCTCCGACGTATGCCGGGTTAGTTACACCTTTCCTTAACGTGGACAAAGCGTTTGCCACGGTTGAGGGATCGTTCACCATGACCCGTCTGGACTTACGCCTAACCGATGCCCCTAGCGGGGGGACCGTTACCGTCATGGTGAATACCGAGACGGGCGGCGGCGGCTCTGATCTCCTTTCTGGCACGATACTCGACGGCACGGACTTTATCAGTGTCACGGGTAGCATCGTGTTAAGCGGAACTACTACCTTCTATCTGCGGGTGACTGCTGAGAGCGGTTCAGCGATGGGGATCTCCGCTTCGGTGGAAGTATCGCTAGCTGATGGCACTACCGTCGATGTGCTGCTCTCCACACTGGAAGCGGTCAAGGAATCGGGCAAGATTACGGATGTGACTAACGACGCCATCTTGACTCGGCATCTTCGTGGAGTCTCCCGCGCTATGCAGAACTGGATGGGTCGGACGTTCACGCCCACCGTGCTCACGGAGGAACGTCATTTCCCGACCGGGCTTAACAGCGGCATCGTTGTGAATCGAGGTCCGATTATCAGCGTAGAAGAGATCCGCATAGCAGGTACCGTACTGGCAACTACGGATTATCGAACCGAAGGGAATCGGATGATCCGTCGAGTGTCCGGTGAGAGCCGCATAGCGTGGGCTCGCAATTCCGAAGTCGAATTAGACTACACCGCAGGTTATGCGCTGATCCCTGCGGATATTTTCGACGCTGCGGCCCAAGAGACTTTACGCCAATGGTTCGGGTCGAAGGGCAGCGGGGGACCAGGTTTGCACGTTGTTAACGTTACGCCTAGCGTTGGCGATGCGAAGGAGTTCTCTACGGATGAGTTCCTCCCCTATACCATCGCAGTTATGAAGCCGTACCGGAGGTTCATGCTGTGAGTCTTAACCTCAAGATCCAAATAACAGGGGACAAGCGAACCCTCCGCGTACTCCGTGCGATCAACCCGGAGACTAACCCGGAGTGGGTTCGAGCTTCGCTAGTTGCTGCGGGTACTGCTGTTCAGCGCAATGCCCAATTGAAGCAGATTAGGCGAGGGGGCATCACCAAGAGCGGACGGAACCGACGGGCTCTGAAGACGAAACTAACGAGCAGGGGCGGGCATGGTCGGGCTTCGATCTCGGTTGACCGTGGCGGCTTGCAAAGGCTCTTCGTGGACGTGGGTTCGCATGGTGCGGCTTCGTCCTACATGAAAATCCATGAGGTAGGCGGAACGTTCTACGTTAAGGCACATCGACGGAAAGCGCATACTCGTAACGGGGTTCCTGTTAGGGCGCATAATGTGGACGCACATGCTATGCTCGTACCTCCGAGACCTTATATGAGACCTGCGCTGCGGGCCGCGCGTAAGGAGATCGAGCAGCTATTCCGAACTAATTGGGCGAAGGAGTTTGAGACCCGATGAGCGCGCGAGCTTACAACATCATGGATGAGCTACCTGCGATCTTCGCTACTGTTAGTGGGATCGAGGTAGCCGACGTAGAGATCGGTTGGCGGGATCCGATGGGTATTGAAGAGGGAGAGCTACCGAGGGTGTTAGTCTTCAACCCGGAGACAGACGAACCGGAGCCCCCAGAGTTCGGCCTGCGCTTCCTTGAGTACAGCTATACCGTCGTGTTAGTTAACGAT
>PVBE010310132.1_pt1 | contig 15244 bp, 13 predicted proteins | sample 1631181 | NCBI WGS metagenome assembly PVBE01 (sample SAMN08397723, study PRJNA350692) | Marine metagenome, whole genome shotgun sequencing project. | isolation source: water | place: Pacific Ocean | collected 2012-04 | reverse complement strand
TGGACGTGTACAAAGTGATGCGCAAACAGTGCGTAAACGGTACGATAGAGTTGCGTGCGGAAATGAACGCAAGTCTTAGCACAGAGCAGTTCAAAAAGTTTAAGAAGGGATGTGGGTTTCTGCCGAAGCGCGAAGACAGCCTCAACGTCAACATCACTGCTCGTATCCTCAGAAAGAAAATCAATAATCCGCTGATCGAGGGCGTCGACACGTGGAATGCCGAGCCGTTCGAGAATATGGGCCAGCAGTGCAAAAAAGTTGACATGGAGAAAGGACCACATTGTGGAGACTTCATTGATGGGGAATACGTTGAGGGCACTAAAGACAACATCCCGTTCCACCAGGCGCGTATGATGCGGATCCGCGATGCAGAGTACCGACGCTTCCAGATGCGGACGTGTAATGGATGTTGTGAGCGGAGGTGGTGGAGAAACGCCGAAGGCGAGCCGCCGATCCCGCAACGCTACATCAAGCCACTTGACGAGGACAACATGTACCCCGACGCGCAGGCCAAACAAGACCTCCAAGACGAGTCCGACGCGCTGAACCTCAAACACGGCATCCCAACGTACAAGCTCTGCGAAACGGCGCTTCAGGCAGCACACCGTGTTCGGCTCACCAGTGGCGAACAATACACGTGTTCACTCTGCAGCGACACCAAGTTGCATGACACCAAGATTCGTAAGAAACAGAAAGAGAGCACCAGTGCGAAGAACAAGAGCAAGAAGAAGAGCACGTACACCAACGTCAAGTTCCAACGCTGGTAGATCTTCAACCGCTTCAACCTGATGGTCCCGGCACCGGCGCCCAGGGTTCTCCGAATGCTCAACCCGGTTGAACGGTTACTGGTGGCGAGGTCAGCGCTCATGATGACAATCCACAACCGACTTCAATCCAAGTTCAATCATTGTAGTGGTCCTTTCTAGAAAACCAATCAGATGAGGTGTTGGACGACCTTTCGAATCTGACAACGGCCCTCCATCCCCTTCGGGCCCCCTGTTGCGCATTGAGGTAATGAACTGAAATGCTACTAGAAAAGCATCGATACCGACGACCTTTCCTGCAAGTGACTTCAATTCGATTGGATGTTTCTCAACAAGGTCTCTCAGGTTACACCCCATTTTCACACATCCGCGGATTCTTCATCCATCTCCTGTTCGAGCATCCACATTTCATAAGCCTTAGTAGAACGGTGTTGAAGCAGAGCACCAATTCCAAGCATCAGTACACAACTTCCGATACTGACGTACATCGGTGTATCAATCCATGTAGGGTCAGTATTAGTCACAGTGATTGCGCTCTTGGGAATAACAAACAAAGCAGCCTGACCGTTGTTGATCGGTACCAATCTTGTATCATTGACTGGAGTTCCTTCACTACCTTCTGACGTAAGCCCCCATTGCGGCACCACTTCAACACAGTTTGGACAACGTTTCACCATCTTGACATCGATCAATACTCCATGTCCGCCAGTAGGGTTCACCTCAAGTAATGAGAAATATTCCTGAACCTTAGATAACCCATGCTTTGTAGTTGAACTTGAATCAGACAACGTTTCCTTGTAATGGTCAAAACCTAATCCGTAGACATCTATCTTCTCTGTTCCTCGAACGCCTAATGAATCGACATTGCTTTCGTAAACTGAATCCAATGACATCCATATCTGAAATTCAGTTCCTTCAGGGAAGCCTGAAAGGAATTGGCCTGTTTCATCTCCTTGACTGACAATTTGATCAATTGTCAATATCTTACTTCCAAGTTCGCTTTCATCATATGGAACGATCATGACGATGAAAGGCATGACTGTCATTGAGAATATCAAACCTATCATTGCGATAATCACAGCCGGTATCTTGAGGTTCAAGTAAGGAGTGAACATAATCAGTGGTATGCCACAAACAATGACTGCTATTCCCCAAATTATTGGATTGAAAGCAGAGAACTGGTACACATCAATTTCGCTGTATCCACTCCCTTCGGAGGCAAATGGGCTCTCATAGACGCCTCCTTCCTCGACTTCAATGACAAACTCTTCAGGTGGTAATGCGGGTACATCAAGATAGAAATCATTCTGAAGAAACAATGTATAACCTCCACCAAGAACATCATGAGGTTTGGTGAATTCGATTCTCAATCCTAAGGAAACATTCTCTTCAATCTCATTCAAATCGTGTGAAATATTGAACTCGAACTGGTTGCCGCCTTCTTCCAGTGGCCCATCTAGTATCACTCCTCCGATTGAACTCTGTTGATACATCAGTTCTACCCGCACCTGTTCTGAACAAGTTTGAGTCTGTGGACAGAAGAAATCCAGACTGAATCGTCCTGTAAAAGGAACACTTGGATCCAAACGCACTACCTCTGGGTTAGGCGCACTCCCTGTGAATGTGAACGCTCTTGTTCCTCCACCACTATTTGGTTGTCCGGGAACATTATCCTCAGCGAAACTGTCATCGGAAGTACCGTCATTTCCAGCATGTGTCCAGGTCTCCCAATTGGAGTATTGTTGAGCACCGTCCTGAATTCCATACATGTACATACGCTTGTTGAGATGAGAGGTAGGAGTGCCATGTGGAGGCTCTCCCTGCATCACTCCCTCTTCGGCGTCAACGAATGCAGCGTCTGCAGCAACAGCGAATGCAGCGATAAACAGAGAGAACAGTACCAACAGCAGCACAAGAAGTGAGCGTATGGACCTCCTCGCCGCCATGCTTCACGCGAATCACCCGCCTATCAAGAGGTTGTCTCAATATGCTCTAGGTATGGAACCTGTGAATAGTGGTGACTTGTCGGCTTTTCTCATGGAGAAAGGACATCTGGTTCTTGGCAGTGGTTGGCACCCTTCTTTGTTCCATGCTGAAGTCGATTCACTGACAGGGGTCGTCAAGATTCTAACGCCAAGAATCGTACAGACCAATTCTGACTCCGGTCTTGATGATGCAGCAACCGTTGACCAGATCCTTGCACAACCATGTATTGGTAGCGTGGCCACTCTCTCAGATTCATTTTCTGATTGGCTTTCAACCAATCCATTGAACGGGGACGAATCCATTGCTATCAGATGGTCCAGACATGGTGAACGTAAACCTGGTATCAAAGGAATTGAATTAGCGAAAGAGATGGGCGGTATTCTCACTGACGCCGGTTACAAGATTGAACTGGAGACTCCCGGACAACTGATTGAACTATTGATCGATGGGGAAGAACTGTATTGGGGAACCCCGCTGTTAAAAGAGCCGCCTCGCAAAGGTTGGAAGGATCGAGTGGCGACTCAACGTCCATTCTTCAAACCGGTCAGCCTTGACCCAAGGCACGCTCGGTTGATGTTGAATCTGGCTGGGAAGAAAGGCCCGCTACTGGATCCAATGTGTGGAACTGGGGGGATACTCATCGAATCTGCGGCCAGTGGAATAGAATCAACTGGAGTTGATCTGGATCCTGAAATGGTGGCTGGAACTCAACAAAATCTGGAATGGAGTGGGGCAAAGGCAAGGGTAATCTGTGGTGATGCAACGAGACTCTCGGAACTTGATATCAGTGGTATCAAGATGGTTTGTTTCGACCCGCCTTACGGGCGCAATGCATGGCGCTCGGATTCAACACCGGAACTATTCTCATCTGTATTGGATTCATTGCATTCTGTTTGCAGTGGCGACGCCGTCGTGTGCTGTATGCTACCAACTACTCCAGATGGAACTCTAGTGATGGGCATGGAATGGCATGATGTTGAACAATTATTCTCCTCTGCAGGATGGAATATGGATGGGGATTGGTTCATTCCGGTTCATGCAAGTCTTGGACGTCGCCTTGTACGCGCTGTGCGGCTTCACTCCTGATCAAAGAATCCAACTTCAATAATTCAGTCCGATGGCCTTCATTCGGCTCCTCGAATGCTTCTTTCCAAGGGCATAAGTCATCCTTGAAAACCAAATCCTCCATATCCAAGACAATTGGATAAGAACGGCAGCCAGTTGGGCGATTTTGATGGATTTGACAAAGCCCTGGAGCGTCGAGTTCCCTTGAATCGGTCTCAAGAAAGACACAAGCATTGGTATCAGTAGAGTTTGCCAATTCAAGAACTCCTCCTGTTTCTGATAGTAGTTTAGTGAACCCTTTCACACTCAGTCCTGTGGCTGTAGAAATCCTCAGAGCATCTTCCTCGCTCAAAGGCATCTTCGTATCTCTACAACATTTGCTGCAGCCATGAGCAAGACAAGGGGGGGGCATTGAGCGAGGCCTGAATAGCCGTTGCTTTCAAAGGGCGGGACTGTGGCGAGTCGGAATGGGCGATTAGGGTAGTCTGGATATCCTTCCGGCTTTCGGAGCCGGAGACGTGGGTTCGAATCCTGCATCGCCCGCCACGATGGAACCATTGACAATCAGTTCTCAATTCCAGCAGGGCCTCGAAATAATCGAAGGTTGGTTACCAGTTTCCAATAATGACGAAAAAGTTTGACTCAACGAGTAGGCTTGATATTCAGGAAATCTAGAATATTCGATTCACAATGGGGTCGGCCATGATGGTGTAGGCCAACCTAGGCCCTTTCTGCTCCAACAATGCACCATGTCTCCACCCCAATCAAATTCATTGACGACCTCCATATCATTTGCTCTAAGGTCTTCATTCGATATTCCAAGTGGAACTCCTTGTTTGAATCGGTGACTGGTACTGACCAACAACACCCGATCAACAAGCCCCGCTCTGAGGAAATGCTGAGCTGTACTCGGTCCACCTTCGAGTAATACCTCTTGGAATCCTCGGTCTCCCAACATTCTCAACACTGCCACTGGTGAAATGAAACCATCTTCGTCTGGAGCCATTCTCTTCGACCATTCAACCTCATCTCCCTCTGAATGAAGAACGAGTGTTTCGTACTCATCATTGAGTAACTTGCAATCATGTGGTATTCGTAGAGTTCGGTCCATCACTACTCTAAGTGGTTGTTTCTCACTATCTATTCTACGTATGGTCAAAGCGGGGTCATCTCGTTGCACTGTCTCAACTCCAATGATTATGGCATCCACCTCTTTCCTTAGATGATGCACCGCATCGAGAGAGTCGTTTGAGGTGAAACGTTTGGAGTCAGCAGCAAGGTCATCCACATTTCCATCGGAATCCATTGCTATCTTGAGAGACACCAACGGGCGCAAGTTCTCACACCAATGCAAGAAAGAGCGCATCTGAAATGCTGCCTCGTCCTGTAACAATCCCTCTCTGACAACAATGCCTTCATTTTTCAGAACCTTGATTCCATCTCCACGAACTGTTGGATTGGGGTCACGATGAGCGATGACCACCTCCTTGATTCCAGCCCACATCAAAGATTCCGTGCAAGGTGGTGTTCTTCCATGATGATTGCAGGGCTCGAGGGTGACATATGCAGTGCTTCCATTTGGGGAGTGCCCATTTTCCTCAGCATCATGAATAGCCATCTGTTCAGCATGTAAGCCTCCGAGATGATCATGCCACCCTTCGGCAATGACCTTTCCATCCTTGACCAGAACACATCCAACAAGCGGATTAGGGCGTACTCTACCTCGTCCGCGCTCTGCAACCTCAATGGCATGAGCCATGAACGACATCTCCTCGGAAGACCACGACATGAGTTTCATCCCTCCGAACAGACCGCCCCTGAAGAGAACATCGACTCATTCAAGACTCATGCGCTTCCTGCACATCACATGGGTGCAATGCACTGTATCATCAATCCCGTAGGGCGTGACAGCAGTACTGGCAAACGTTGGCCTGCCATACTTTCCCGACTGGAGGCTGCAGGTTGGGATGTCACAGCCCACATGACCGAAAGGGTCGGTCATGCAACAGAAATTGCATGGAGACTACGTCAGGAATTCGAAGAAGAGGAGGAAAAGCCGCTGATTGTCGCTGTTGGTGGAGACGGTACGGTTCACGAAATTGCAAGCGCTCTGAGAGAGAGTGAATTCGTTCTCGGACTCATACCCACGGGTTCTGGCAACGATATGGCAATGGCACATGGCCTTCACAGGAAAAAATTGGATCTATCGATTGAAACATTGACAAATGGTGTTGACCGAGATGTCGGTGCTTTGAGATTAGAAGGACTGCCTGCTCCCTCTGTGAAAGGATACCCTGCTCCCGAAACACGCGAATGCGATGGTCCGGTGGAAAAAGAAGGAAATGTGGTCAGATGGGTATTCCTCGAATCTGATGGCGGTGTGACCTCGATGACCAGCAGAGCGAAACTAACGCGTGGAAAATGGATTCGTGGCAGTCTGAAATACACATATCTCGGACTGACTGAAGTGTTGCGATGGAAGAAAAAAATGGCATGGGTCAAGATTGACGATGAAGAGCCAATGAAGGGGGACCTTTCGGTCATGGCTTTCACAATGAGTGAAACATTTGGTGGTGGTTATCGTGTCTGTCCAGGTGCCAGTCCTGCAAATCCCCATGGACACTTGATAATCGGATTCAATCTATCCAAGTTGAAGATGATTCGGCTAATGGGGCCGCTTCGTAAAGGAACGCATATTGGGAGATATAACATAGAATACAGAAATGCAAAGAGGCTGGAAATCAAAGCTTTGGATAGCGAAGGTGAAGTGACCGAGGGTCCTCATTCACCAACATTGTTCATCCAAGCAGATGGTGAGCCATGCATCCAGACTCCAGCAACATTGGAATTCCAGCCGCAACAATTGAGAGTTCGTGGAGCCAAAGTAGTGGCTTGGAATTAATCAAATGAAAAATCGGAGAAGTCATCGTCATCTGTCATCGAAGGTCTTCTCCTTTTAGGCGCTTCTTGTGGTTGTTGTTCTCTGCTATCTTGACGTGCCGCTCGCTTTGGAGGGCCTCTGGAACGTGCTTGTTGCTCGCTTCGCGGAGGTGTTCTTTCACGCCTCGGAGGTGAACTTTCCCTGACTGGAGCGGCCTGTTCACGGCTCCCTCCACTCGGTGGGCCTCTTGCCACAGGTTGTTGACCACCAATAATGCTGTCAACAAGACCGGAAGGGGCTTGCATATCCTCGAGTTTCTCATCCATATCGATGGCTTCATCGGTCACCAATACTGAACCACCGCCCATCTCTACTGTACTGGAAGAAATGCTGGGGCCAGATTCGAGAATGTTGTCGAGGCTGAATCCCTTGATATCCTCGTCCTCAACCTTAGGGGTAGCAGAGGAGGCACCTCCCTTGCTACGCTTTGTTTTGGTTATCTCAAGACCATCGTCTCGAGCATCCTTGATCTCTTTCTTGATACCCTTGGCCTTGGAAACCCGCTCTGCACCAAGCAACATCGAAGCGGCTGCAGCTGCACTCTTACGCTGCATCGCAGTAGATACTCCAAACAGAACAAAGGCACCACCGCCACCAACAGCCATCAATGATATCATGTACACCCAACGCCCAATAATTGGAACATCTCCATTGACCCATTCATCCGAACTTTCGCCAGACATGGAAATTATGGTGTCTTCACCCAACTGAATCTCTTCTACTAGGAATGCTTCCCCTCCGGGGCCCTTGCTCAGTCGACAACCGACATCATCAGGTCTCTTTCCTCCAATATTCAATGAGTTTCCTAGCGTACTGTTTTCTTCTTTGGTCAGGAAATAACCACTGAGTCTTACTGGAATATGCCAATCAAATGCATTCAATCCGAAGAGAATGTTCTCATTCGCAGGAATCAACCCCAAGGTCATGAATCCTGTATCCTTGTCCAGTTTCGGCTCGCCCAATGTTCTTGGTGCCAATGGATTGGCCTTACCGCCTGTAGCAGGGTCACCGAAATCCTTGACGTCGACCCTTGGAGCATTGGCAGGAGACACTTCGAGAGCCATATCAAAGGACATCAATTCAATGATGGCCACAGTCGTGACACCCATCAGAAGATCATCATCGTCCCCCGCCTCATCAGCGCTCATAGGATAATGATGGAATTGTGATAACCATCCTTCCACGACAAAAGGCTCATTGGTATCATTATCGCATCCTGTCTTGGTCGCTGACATCGAATGTAGAGTACCGCCTTCTGTCAATTTTGAGTTAATTGTGACCTTTGAATCGACCACTGTCACTGATATCTCTCCTGAATCATTGCCCCATTCTGGCATATCGGAACCTACACATCCAGAAAGCGGGGCTAAGAAGATGACCACGACGGCCACAATTGCCACTCGGGGGGTCCGCATCAACCACCCGAGGCGCGGCCTGATTTGAAAAACAATCGTTTCCAACACATCCCGAAAGAGTTCTGTTAACCTGCGTATTGAAGACCGGTTAGTGGCTCGCAGTGTCATTGCGGAGATCGCATAGCCTGGTATTGCGCCGGATTTGAAATCCGGTGGTGCACGCCGCGGGAGTTCAAATCTCCCTCTCCGCGCTTATTCTCGCCTCTTCAGAAGTGCTATGGCAGCCACAATAACGGTGACTAATGAAAGAACAATCCCTGTTGCTGGGGTTGAATGGTCATCTTCATGGTCACCATAATCGCCGTCTTCAGTCAGAAGAGTATTGAGATCTTCCACTAGATTCTCTGCAGACCATTCATCTCCAAGAAAAGCGATGCGCTTGTCCAATTCCTCATCGAGAATGAATGTGATTGTGTTATGGCCAACAGTATAATTGACGATCTCTACATCCTCATGCTCCGTTCCGTCGCCATGGGAATGAGAGTCTTCAGATTGGTTTGAATGTGTTTCATTGTCATCAGTATCATGACCAACATGAGAATGCGCCATCGCAGAAGTTGGGTCAGGGAGTGCAGAAATATTCGAAGTATTAGCCGCCCAGGCAATATGAGTCATGCTATCCACCACGATAGAATCGATTCCTACGGATGATTCATCCCAAGTAGAATTGCTCATATTCCATACATGTAGCTTCCACCACCAAGAACCATCATCCGGAACTGTGCTTCCATTGATTCCTTCAACGCTGTGCCCCCATTGCTCGTGATATGAATGATTAAGAGAAACGTTGCTTGAATTCAATGCCATGGTCGTTAAATTCCATCCCGTGGAATTCTCAGCCAGCATATCAGCCATCACCCCATGCAACTCTGTGGAATTGTCTGGATAAAGTACCGAAACATGATTCATGCCGACTTCAACGTGTGATTCGATGTATGCCCTATCAACAAGGATGCCAAAGTTGGACCAAATCTGCTCTAAGTCTTCTCTACTACCTGACACATGTGGCCAGTCAACCATATGGATTTCCGTATATTCAGCCATTCTTTCTTGGGTATCATATTCAGGGTCCATGGTCACTGAGACGAAGTACACATCTTTCCCCATCTTGTCGCCAAGATTGGCCCCCACCTGCCGCAATTTCGAAGTAATCAGAGGGCAGGTATCTGTACATCGAGTGAAAATGAAACTGACTACCACTAGGTCTCCCTCCAGACTTGATAGGCTGAAATTATTACCATCTTGATCGATGAGGGTGAAATCGCCAGCATTACCATTGGCCAATGGAGTTCCATTGTAATCCTCGCCATGAATGTCTTCAGATGGAGAACCTTCCAAACATCCGGACATGCTGGCAAAGACCATCATCAAACCGAACAGAAGACCGCGAGCCAACAACATCTTACCACATACTCCACAATACCTTGAGTATGAAAAATATAGCCTTCACTTGAGCCATGGAGGAAGGCACCAACGAGGTAGGTCATCTATTCCGCCTGGATTGGAAAGACCAATGCCATACAACATCAACATCACGAAGAACAATGGGAAGACTGCAGTCTTGGTGTAGATGAAAGGGTCGCCTTTCAAATGCATGAAAAAGCCTGCAATCCCGTAGACTTTGACCAGACCTACTCCGATGAGAATCGCCCAGGTCAACAGTTTTGCATTCTCCAATGTGGTACCAAGAACTTCTGTCCAATCAATGTAAACCGCTGCTACTTCTATTACGGTCAATACCATCAGAGCGATAAAATTCCAAAAATAGATATCTTTGCCAGTCTTGTCCTTTAGCCACTTTTCAAGTCCAGTTGCTGCATATTCTCCCATTCAAACACCTCCTCAATACAAATAAAACGCGGGGAATATGGCAACCCAAGCCAAGTCAACGAAATGCCAGTACAAACCAAAGTACTCTATGCTCTGTGAATTTTCAGGTTGCCAGCCATCATTGTGAGCCTTGAAACAGAAGTAGCAGAGGAAGATCAAACCAACGAATACGTGGAAACCGTGCGCTCCTGTTGAAACATAGAAGATGGAACCGGCTAGACTTGATTTGACAGTGAAGTCTTCTCCATAGATGAGGTGCTCCCATTCAATGAGTTTGAGAATCAGGAAAAGAGTCCCAAGAGCCAATGTTGCCAACAGATTGTTTCGAACTGCTCGACGTCGGTCTGGCATCCACATGCGAATCCACTTGTTCTTTGAAGGAACGAACTCATGTGCCTTAGCAGACTTCAGAGCCAGAACAACAGTGTAAGAGGATAGAATCAGAGCAAAGGTGTTTATCGCCCCTGGTAGTAGAGTCCAGAAACTATGAGTCACATATTCGGATGCAACAATCACATAACTCTCAGAACATACTGGAAGTTCGCTGCCAGTTTCAAGCATTGAGTTGCAATCTTCATTCCAGTGAGTTGACCATCCCATGCGCATACGTAGATACGAACTAAAGAACGAACCGAAAATCAGAATTTCTGACATTAGCAATACCCACAAACCAACCTTACGAACATCCTGACCCTTGTATGGCTGGCCAAGAGATTTCATCTCTTGCTTTCCATCATTGGGGTAATCCTCTCTCCACCAATTGACGGCGCCAAGTAATATCACCAATAATCCGATAACTAATATTGCATATGATTCAACAAAACCATAGAGGAATGTCAAGGTTCCAACACCAACGATAAAGGGTGAAAAGGAACCATGGTGAGCGTGTTCATCATGTCCATGGTCATCATGTCCATCACCATTTCCTGCTTCAACTGAACTGTTGACCAGTCCTGCAAGCACTCCCATCAAACCATAGAATCCTACGAGGATGGTTGCCACTCGCCCTCCTGTCCAAATAGCATGAGAATGGGTAACAGAATATCCGATGAATGAAAGAGCAAGAATACCGCCCGCTAGGCCAAGAAGAAGCATACCAATACCTACACTACCCATCCAAGGGCTCTCTTGATGTGAATTGGCACTCATTCTTTCGCCTCCTTCTTTTCCCCAATCATCCATAGTTTCTTCACGCCCCTCATGAATGTTCCATCACGATGAGCCTCAGTATTGGCATCTTTCTGGATTGGAATCTCTGCGAATGATGGTGTTGGCGGAGGAGAAGTTGTCGACCATTCAAGTGACCAGCCACCCCATGGGTCTGGTCCAGCGACCTCACCGTGCTTGCGGCTGTATATCAGGTTCCATACCATGATCAATTGTGACAAACCGAAGATGAATACCCAGATAGTGATTGAAGAATTCAATTCGCCGTATCCAGATTCAATCGTATACGAATGGGTCCTCCTAGGCATCCCCATGATTCCAAGGTTGTGCATCGGCCAGAATGCCGCATTGTAGGAAATGAATGAAATCAAGAAATGCAACATTCCAAGTTTCTCATTCATCTTTCGACCAGTCCATTTCGGGTACCAGTAGTAGAATGCAGCGTATAATCCAAACACCACTCCACCAACGAATACATAGTGGAAATGAGCAACCACGAAATATGTGTCATGGAAGTACATATCCAATCCAGCAACAGGGAAGAACATCCCAGAAATTCCTCCTAAAGTGAAAGTAAGAATGAATCCTAAAGCCCAAAGCGTATGAGTTTTGAACACCAAAGCACCTCCCCATAAAGTAGCCAACCAATTGAATACTTTGATTCCGGTTGGAATCGCCACCAACATAGTAGCACCCATCATTATGAATCTCAACTGCGGATCCATTCCGCTGGTCAACATATGGTGCCCCCACACAATGAACGCAACGACGCCAAGGCCCGCCATAGCATAAACCATTGACTTATAGCCGAATATTGACCTCCTTGCACTGGTGGCCAGCACTTCAGAAATCACTCCAAAAGCGGGAAGAACGACCACATATACTTCAGGATGGCCAAAGAACCAGAATAGATGTTGGTACAAAATAGGGTCTCCAACATTTGTCGCGAAAAATACGGAACCAATTGTTCGGTCTAGGAACATCATAAGCACACCGATAATGAGCGCTGGAAGAGAAAGGAAAAGCATGAACATCGAGACGAAAATGCTCCAAGAGAAGAGTGGCATTTTCATCCAAGTCACACCATGAGCACGCATGGTCAGGATGGTGGTGATGAAGTTAACACCCGATAGGGTTGATGAAGCGCCTAACATCACTATTCCAGCAACAAACAGTGTAGTACCTGGATTGGCCGACATATCCCCTCCCCCAGATGACGTGGAATATGGTGGATACATGACCCAAGTGATATCGCCAGTCTGTCCACTGAAGATGCCAGCAAACAACAAAATTGCTGCACCGGGCAACATCCAGAAAGCAAGAGCGTTGACACGAGGGAAAGCAAGGTCCTGAGCACCTATTTGAAGTGGAACAATATAATTCGCGAAGCCTGAAATCAAAGGCATCGCAGCAAGGAAGACCATCGTTGTTCCATGTAAAGTGAAGAAGGAATTGTACTCTTTTTCAGTCAAAAAATCATTCATTGGAGTCGCAAGTTGTATTCTGAACAGTAATGCTAGAAGACCGCCAACCAAGAAGAAGAGTAATCCAAAGTTGAGATAGAGCAACCCCACTCCTTTGTGATCGGTTGTTGTCAGCCAACCTTTCAACCATTCCCAGAAATTGCCCATATTGAAACCTTCAGGATTCTGTGAATAGAACACATACATCGCTGCCAATCCCATGAGAGTGAGGACAAGAAGAACTGTGGACATCAATACAACCATAGCACGCTGGGCATCAACGGTTTCTTCAATAGCCCCAGCATTAAGGCCTGCAACCTGAAATGTTGCTCCGTTGTACCCATCTCCAGAGTTACCGGTTGCGCCATTGGCATCTCCATTCACTGCATTACCCCAAAGAATGAATTCTGCAACCTTGGTATCATCAGCAGGTGCTGTCCAAGACACTTCCCAAGAACGGTAATCATTTCCAAGTTCGGTGTGTGTCAATCCTCCTTCTACCACCTGTACCAGTGTTTGGTCGAAATCCAAGGTTCCACCTTCGATCAACAATCGGAAACCACCCATGTTGGCATTTTCCGTTGCACCGGCAATATCAGAGTTTGAAATTGTGATTGTCAAATTGTATATGGCGCTTGCATTGAAAGTATCCGGAAGTCCCGAGATGGATACTTCGGTTCCGCTATCCTCGGTATGACAAAAACAACCGCTGTCATCAGAAGTGCTTCCAATACCACCTGGAGATGCTTGGAATTGTGGTGTTACTATCAAAGCAATAGCAATTATTGCCAATAATAGGATTGGTTTTCGGCGCATCAAGCACCACCGCCACAAGACTCCAAATCACTATTCGGATTCGCCACTACAGTGATTTTTCCAGTCATATATGCATGTCTCATCCCACAATATTCAGCGCATATGACGTCATATGTCCCAATCTCTTCGGGATGAAAATAAAGCATCGTTTCAAGATTTGGAACAATATCTTCCTTCATTCCCCATTCAGGTAGGAACATTGAATGTATTACGGCATCGGCTTCATCCAATCTTTCACTGTTCATTGTCATCTTGATTGTTCTATCACAAGGAACGTAAACTTCTCCAGAACTTGAAGTCTGAGCCGCATACCTGACATAGGAATATACTTGCAAGCCTTCTTCATCAGTGATGGTCAAGGAAAACATCTCGTGCATATCCACAACCGTGTTCAGTGTAGCCAATCCTGAACTGATGTTGAATTGACCATTGGCTGGTCCATTCGTCCATATCGCCGTGAGATTGACATCCACAGTGCTGGTTGATACCAGAATCGTTCCTTCTGAAACACTTACATGAATAGGATAGGAAAGGCCATCAGTCGCTTCTTCGATGACCAATGGTTCAGTGTAAGTGTATGCCCAGTTCCACTGAGTCGCTGTGACCTCAACAACGAATGCTTCTTCATCAGAGGGGGGGTTGCCCCAAGCATCATACATTGATGTCCAAGACAACAAACAGAGCCAAGCAACAAGAATCGATGGAATGACGACCCATACAGCCTCCAAACGGAGGTTGTCTCTTTCCTTTGGAAATGTACCCGGCTCAAGTTTCTCAAGATTCGATTCATCCACCATTCCACGACGGAATCTTAGGACTGCATAAAGCAACCATACGAAGACAATCAATCCCACAACTATGGACCAAAACATGAATTGATTATACTGAGTCTCCCAAGGGATTTCTTCAGATACCATAACTCTCCCACCCGCAGGCGGGAGACTGTCGCTCATGAACATTTGCTATCACTCCACGAAGAGGGGGGGGGATGGGTAATATCTCAAAGCCAAGAAACCTTGGTTTGATACTCAGGAGAAGAGACACCCACAAGTACTTCACACGAATCAAGATATCCATGGCTGATGCCTCGATAGCACTCACTTCATGTGAAGGGATGGTGAAGTTGAATATCGAAGTTCAGCCAGGAGCAAAACGGGAAGGAATCACTGGGCTGAATGAATGGCGCAATAGATTACAGGTTGCAGTGCGAGCATTGCCCCAGAGCGGTGAAGCGAACGATGCTGTACTGGATCTGTTGTCAGAATACCTAGACCTCCCTCTCAGTTCGTTGAAATTAATCAACGGCCATACTTCCAGACGCAAAACAATCTCCATTATAGGCAGCGGACTTGAGGAGATTCACCAGCGACTCACAGAGATTCTTGAGGGTATATGAAATGTCTCTGGATGGGCAACGCAAACGGGTTCGAAAGAATCATTTCAGCAACGCAAACAATGGCGAAGAGCGGAAGCGAATAGCAGCTGAAGTTCTGGCCGAAGCGCGAAAAAGGAACCGGCCTGTCAAACTCGGTGGTTCGGGATGCCCAATCCTGATCGAAGGAAAGAGGGACAAAAACGCCTTGCTCTCATTATTATTTGAAGGAGAGTTGGAGTTGGTCAATCGCGGTTGGTCGTTGGAAAAGTTGGCCGGATGGTTCGCCCAGCGTCTACAACACAAGAATCCGGTCGATGCTAAAGAATCAATCATTCTTCTGATGGATTGGGACCGCACAGGAGGCAGATTGCAGAATGAACTGCGTCGGAGACTTAGAGCATTTGATATCAGTGTCGATGAGA
>PVBE012167367.1_pt1 | contig 15247 bp, 17 predicted proteins | sample 1631181 | NCBI WGS metagenome assembly PVBE01 (sample SAMN08397723, study PRJNA350692) | Marine metagenome, whole genome shotgun sequencing project. | isolation source: water | place: Pacific Ocean | collected 2012-04 | reverse complement strand
TTACTCCTGGACTAGTTTTCGGGGGGCAGGCCAGGTCGGCCTCCGTGATCCCACCGAGTGAGACTCCCTCCGCAGACGACGAGCTCAACCTGGACGAGATTCTTGGCCTCTTGTGGCGCCGTCGCTGGTACCTGTTGGGCGCCCTGATCGTCACCGTGGCGGTTGCCCTTGCCTTCATGCATGTGCCTTCACCCACCTACCGAGCGCACACGGTCCTGAAGGTCAACGGCGCCGCGATTCAACCGGACGAGATGGACCCGTTCACGGGGCTCTTCATAAGCTGAGCAGCGGTCGAATCCCTCGTGCAGATGGTTGGGACCTCGCTGATCACGGGTCTGGTGGATGATAGCTTGGACCTGCCCCCGGGGACTCCCAGTCCGATAAGCGTCAGCGCCTCGCGCATTGACCGCACCGAGTTCTTCGAGATTGCCGTAGTGCATGCGGACCCCATCGTCGCTCGCGACTACGCGGCGGGCTACGCCAAAGCATTGATAGCCCAGAGCATGATGGAGTGGATGGAGCGGGCCCAGAACTCTGAGAAGCGCCAGCTTCTGCAGCTGGAGAGGCTCGCGGAGGACATTGGCGAAACGCGATCGGCCATGGCCCTGGGGCAAGGCGATGCCGAGTTCCTCGAGCTTTAAATGGGGCAGCTTCAGAGTCAGTACGGCTCGGTGCTGAGGTGGCTCGAGGACTCGCGCATGGCGGCGGCGAACGTCACCGAGATCATGACGGTGGTGACCCCTCCCTCGGCCACGTCCGCGCAAGCTGGCCCCGCGCCGATGACCGTCTTCGCGGCCATGTTGGCGGTTGGCACGGTGGCTTCGGTAGCGCTCGTGTTGGCTGTCGACCTTATCGGTCGTCGCAGAATCACCAAGCCCACGGAGGTCCGGTCCCGGCTGGCGCTTCAGGTGCTGGTCGTGTTCCCCACGATGCCCGAGGCCCGGGGAATCCTTGGCAGGGGTGGGGCAGGAGGTGTTGACGGCTCTCCTCTGGTGCAACTGTCGCACGACCTGCGCACGCGGCTTGATGTGTTCACGGATGACAATGGCCCCCAGACAATCCTGGTCACGGCTGCTCAGCAGGGTGAGGGCAAGACCACCATCTTGCTCGGGCTGGCATTGGCGTTCGCGCGAGCGGGATCCCGTACTCTCGTCATTGAGGCGGACCTGCGGCGGCCGCAGGTTGCCACTAGGCTGGGCCTTGACCCTGGGGAAGGGCTTGCCGAATTGTTGGCCGAAGATGACCCGCAGATAGAGGATCATCTCCAGAGCTGCTCAATCGACAACCTTCGTGTGCTGACGTCGGGCAGGTCTGCATCGAATCCATTGCTGGCTCTCGAGTCAAGCAACATGAAGAATCTCATGGCTCAGGCCAGAGAAGCGGCGGACGTGGTGCTGGTGGACAGCCCACCGTTGCTGTACGGCAGCGATGCGCGCGTCATTGCCCGCCTGGCCGACCGGGTGCTGCTGGTAATCAGGTCGGGGAAGGCGGGGCCAGGGCCACTGCGACAGGCGCGAGACGTGCTACTCTGGGACGGGCCAAGACGACTGGATGTTGTGCTGAACGGGGTTCGAAAAGACATCGAGCCCTACGCGTACCTTCCCTACTACCGCCAGCGGTAGAGAGCGCGCCCCCGGCGCCCTCCGGTCACACCGGCCGCTCGCCAGCCGCCGCGCCAGGGCGTGGTGGGGACGTAGCACCCTTGGCTGCCGTGGACCGCGAATGGCGCGGTGCCGAGCAGCCTGGCTCGGATCCACGCGCCCGTCCGGCGACAGGGCGGCGTCCCAACGAATCGTGACCGCCTCCCCCGCTCGCCGTGTCGTCGCCCTTGCCGCGCCCGCTCCGGGTGATATAGTGGCCCGCATGAGCCCGGGACCGTCGCGCGTGGGGGAGTGATGGCCACGGTCAATGAGAAGCGTCGTCGCCCGCCGCTCTTCTACGGCTGGTACATCGTCATGGGACACATGGCGGTCCACTTCTACCTCGGCGCGGTCTTCATCTACGGCATGAGCGCCTTCCTGACCCCGATGACCACCCTGCTGGGGTGGAGCCGCGCCCAGTTCAGCATCGCGGCGGGGCTCCAGCGGCTCGAGGGGAGCGTGGCATCTCCGGTCGTGGGGTTCATCGTGGACCGGTTTGGCCCGCGGAGGGTCATCCTGGTGGGCGCCGTCCTGGCCTCGGTCGGGATGCTTGCCATGAGCCAGGTGCACTCCCTGTGGGCCTTCTACGCTGCGTACGTGGTGGTGGCTCTGGGGATGAGCAGCACCATTGGCATTCCCTTCACGGCGGCGGTCGCCAACTGGTTCCGCCGGAGGCGCGGCAGGGCCATGGGGGTGATGTTCTCCGGCCCCATCCTATCCGGTCCGATGGTTCCCTTGCTGGTCATCGCCATCGAAGCGTGGGGCTGGCGCCCCGCGATGGCTGCCACCTCGCTGGGCATGCTGCTCATCCTGCTCCCAGCCGGCGCTCTGGTGAGGCACCGGCCTGAGCCATACGGATACCTGCCCGACGGCGACGACCCCAACCGGGCGGCGGTCGACGCCTCTCGTCCGTCCGCCGCGCCGACGAGCGCGGAGGCCGGACTGCGAGTCCGCGACGCGCTACGGATGCGCTCGTTCTGGGTCCTGACGGTCATCTTCGGCCTGACGGCCATGGGGCCGGGCGCGATGTTCCTGCACCAGATCCCATACTTCGAGAGCATCGGATTCTCTCGGGCCGAGGCTGCGTCCACCTTCGCCACTTTCTCCGTCCTGAGCGGCTTCGGGCGCATCGGAGCGGGATGGCTGATGGACTACGTCGAGCGGCGTATGGTGGTCGCGGCGCTGGTCCTCCTCAACGTCGTTGGCTTCCTGGTGCTGGTGGCCACAACGGAGTACTGGCACACCGTCCTGTACGCGCTCCTGTTCGGGACCGCGTTTGGAGGGATGATACCCGCAAGGCCCATCCTTACGAGCGTTCTCTTCGGCACGCGGGCGTTCGGGGCCATCACGGGGCTGATGCAGTCGCTGGCGGTGGTTGGAGGGGTGGCGGCGCCGGTGGTCCTGGGGATGGTCTACGACACCACCGGGTCGTACAAGCCGGCGATCCTCGCCATCACGGCGCTGGTCGCGCTGGCGATCCCGCTCACGCTGCTCCTGCCGCGGTCGCGAGGGCCGGTGGGCGAGGCCGGGGCGTCGTAGGGTAGGGCGGCCAGCCGAAAGGGTGGCGGTCTCACGAATAGGGGGGAGCTGCGGTCCGCCGTGGGTTGAAACCCACACCTAGCCCATGAACACTGCTATCAGCCCCGGCACTACCAGATTGGCTCCGATGAGACCATCAAGCGCCTCACCCCTCACGACTCGGATCCCCAGGCCCGCCAGCGTTTCTTTCGCGCGGTCCGCGTAGGTCTGAGCGATGATCCTCGTGAAGATCTCGGCGCCCGAAGACCGGTATGCTCCCTCGAGGCGAGCAAGCGGGGCGTCGCCCAACCGGCGGGCCGCCGGGCCGGTATCAAGGGTACCAGGATACCACTCGTGGGAAGAGCCGCAGAAGAAGACCACGGGCACGGTCCTCTTGTCGCGCACGAGGTCGTCCGGAAAGGCATCTTCGATGTCGTCCAGGAGCTGGGCGTGAGTGCAGATGTTGGACCCCAGGTCGCCGAGCTGCCGGACAGTCTCCGCGTCGCGCGTAGCCATGCTCGCCCCGACCCCCGCAGCCAGCCTGCCCAGTCTGCCGGCTTTGAGCTCGGTGATGCGCAGGGCCTCGTCCGTGGTCGGTGCCTCGCGGCGGTCGGTGGTCAGGTCGAGGAGCTGACCACCGACCGCGGCGATGAAGGTCTGGTAGAGCAGCCGTATCGGGCCTAAGGTGGACGAACGGTCCGCGATGGCTGCCGCCTCGCTGGCGGCGCCCAGCCCGTAGCCAAGTAGCGTGATCGCGACCGCGAGGCGCTCCCCGTGTCCGAGCTCCGAAGCTTCGTCCGGTTCCCCGTCCGCGAGGTGGTCCAGTAGGAAGCCCGCCTCCATCAGCAGCTCCACCCCCGCGGCCGCCTGGACGGCAGGGCCGGTCCGAACGCCGGCGACCGCCTCGAAAGCGGCAAGAGCTAGGACGCCGGCCCGACACCGGGAATCTGCGTGGAGCGCGAAGTCCGGAGCGCGGAGGGCGCAAAGTACCGCACTGGCATGCGTGGGATCGGTGCAATACCGGGCGACGATCTGCCGTACTTCGGCTCGCAACGTTTCCAGCATCGGGCCGACCTCCTGTCCCGCCAATAGCCGACCTAGCTGAACCACGCCTGGCTGGCGCTGCGGAAGAGGTTGCCGGAGGCGGCTTGCCGCTCCCCCAGGCTCTTCGCGGCGACTGCAAACTCTACCGGCATGCCCTCTGCCCCCGCCACTGCGGTCAGCAGATGTCCGGGCTCACTCCCGACCATCCTTCGAACCGCCTGCTCCAACTCGCTCAATCTCATTGTCCCTGTCCTCCTCTCCCAATGAGGGCGCCCTTTGCGCCCTCGCAGCGATGGTAGGAGCACACGGGACGGCGCACAACGGTGGCATCAGGGCGTCCACCTAGGGGAAAACCCCTACACCTTTGCCCCTGTGCCGGAGGTGTCTTGGAGAGCGCGGGCCCGTGCCCGGAGCCCGCCCGCCCCGGCGCCGTCGGAGGGAATATGGCTCGTTGCGGGGACCTTCGCTCAATGCGACCGCTACGGGGTTTCACGGATAACACGTATGCGTTCCACGAATGCGCTTTGTGCCTGGGGCGGGTACTCTGGAAGACGGATGGCGGTGGCGACGTAAGTCACGGGCACGGGTGGCGGTTCCAGCCGGGCCTGACGCAGAGAAAGGCGCTCCATGACTACCGTCGCCATAGTTGACGACCACGAGATTGCCCGACAGGGGGTCCGCCAGGTGCTTGGGCAGGACCAGCGCATCACCGTCGTGGGCGAGGCCGGGAACAGCGCCGATGGAATCCGCCTCATCGCGGAGCTTGAGCCGGAAGTCGCCATCATAGACATCCGCCTTGGGGGCAGCAGCGGCATCGACCTGTGCCGAGAGATCCGGCATCTGACCCAGGGCACTCGTGCTCTGGTGTTGACCGCCTACGATGACGATCGGTACGTGGCGGCGGCGGTTCGCCAAGGAGCGGGCGGGTTCCTGCTCAAGGGTGTGTCTGGACAGGAGCTGCGCCAGGCGGTGCTTGACGTGGCCCAGGGCAAGAGCGTCTTCCCGCCTACGAACGGCGGACCAGGCCCCGTGGACGATGGTTTGCCGCGCGTGTCCGGTCGAGGGCTGACCGCGCGGGAGGTCGAGGTGCTTCGGCTCATGGCGTGGGGATACCGGAACCGCGAGATCTCGGAAACCCTGGGCGTTTCCCTGAAGACCGTCGAGACCCACGCCGAGCACGTCTTTCGCAAGCTGGGGGTCTCCAACCGCACGCAGGCCGTCGTGGCCGCTCTGCGGGAAGAGCGGCTTGCCAACGCCCTTACTGCGGGGGATTGACCCGCCTCAGCGCGGTCTCCACCGAGTCTTCCCACCGATCCGCAGGGCCGTCATGGGGCCCCGCTCGTCCCTGCTGGGGACGCGCTGGGTCCTTTCGTGCGTGGGGCGGTGACATCGCCTGCCACGGAGCCGCCCCTGGCCCTCGACGCGAGGCGATGCCTACGGTATCCTGTCCCCGGCCGCGGCCTTCTCATGCATCCACGTCGCGGACCCTGACCTGGAGGGGGACCATGACTGAGGAAGCCCCCAGCTTCGATCGCTCGATTCTTGGCAAGGAATTTCCGAGCGGCAGACTCGACGTCACCGAGGACCTGGCCCGCCGGTACCGTCGCGCGATCGGCCAGTCTGTGTCCGAGGAGACGGATGCCGAGGAGGCCCGGCGCGAGGGGATCCGCGGTGCGCGCGTGCCCGCGACGGTCGTGAACCTGATGATCCACAACCTGGATCGCCCAGATGTCGAGGCGGCCCTGGCCGGGGGCGGTCTGCACGGGAGCCAGTCGCTGGAGATCATCGCGCCCATCTGCGTCGGCGATACGCTGGATGTTCGGTCCGTGCTGGAGGACGTCTACACCAAGACAGGGCGGTCGGGGACGATGACCTTCGTCGTCTGGGAGAACCGGTTCGTGAACCAGGACGGAGAGACGGTGGTGCGCATGCGCGAGTCGTTCATGTACCGGTAGCCGCACCGGCGGGAGGGGCTCATGGCGTACGACTTCGACGATATCGACCTGGGGGACGAGATCGGCCCTTGGGAGACGGCGATCCCTGACGACGACGTGGCGGAGTTCTGCGTCCTGTGGGGCCAGGGACCCGGACCAACCCAGTTCACGTCCGACGACGTGGCCAAAGGCAACGGGCTGCCTGGAGCATTGATCCCGGGGATCATGCAAATGGGCCTGATGGCACGGCTCATCACCGACTGGTCCGGCGGAGTGGATCTGACGAACCTGGACATCATCTTCCGCCAGCCGCTGATGCATAATCGAGCGATCAAGCTGCGCGGCATTGTGACCGACAAGCGAGAGGAAGGCGGCGTGGGCGTGGTGGAGGCCGATGTCTTCCTCGAGACGGAGGAGGGCGGGACCCACAGCACCGGGAAGGCTGTCTTTGTGCTGCCAACGCGCGGCTAGTGCGCGGCGCACCATTCAAGGAGGCATCGTGGTTGAGTCATCACCAGAGTCAAGCAGGGACCAGCTCGTAGCGCGGCTGAACGAGATACGTGGCGGATACGAGCGCTGCCTGAGCGACGTAACGCCGGAGGTGGGGTTCCGGGGCGCCGAGTGGTCGGTCGCGGACCTGCTGGGCCACGTCAACGGCGGCTTCTACCGCAACATGGCGCGGAGGTTGCTGGAGGAGGACCACCCCGACTTTGGTGGCGCTGCCTACGATGCGGACGCCGCGTGGCGCCGAGTGACGGACCGGTGCCTGGCCAGCGTCGACGAAGCCCTGAGCATGGCCACCGCCCTCACGCCGGACCAGCTGCTTCGCACGGGGACGCTCCGCGGGCACGAGTACACTCCCGTGGACGCCCTGAACGAGTGGGCCGGGCACTTCGAGGAGCACCTTGCCCAGCTTCGGGATGAGGTTCGGCCGCGGGAGGGCTTGGCCTAGCCAGCCTCCGCTCCTGCGCTCGTTGGCGCTACCTCAGGGCCGGCGCAACCTCGCGGCCGAAAAGCCGCAGGGACTCCAGGGCAGTGGCGTCGTCCAGGTCGAGCCAGTGGTAGTCCATGATGAAATAGTTGAACCCGATCCTTCGGTACCGTTCGATCTGCTCGATGCAGTCGTCGGGGCTGCCGAGGATGAAGCGGTCCTCGGCAAGCTGCTCGAAGGGCAAGTCGAAGCGGTCGCCGGGCGGGAGCTGCTGGTCTTGGCCCTGAGTCGCGTACACGCGGAAACGCTCCTCAAGGGCTGGGCGGGCGAGGCGCAACGCCTCGGCGCGCGTGCGGGCGACAAACACCTCGCGGCTCACGACGATGTCCTCGGGTTGCCCCGCGCCGTGCTCGGCCACGGCCCCCCGGTAGATGCCCATCTGCTCTTCAAGCGTCGAGAGCTTGGCATGGGGGTTGGCGAACCAGACATCGCCCAGCCGAGCTGCCCGCCGGACCGGTCCGTGGCCGTTGGCGGCGATCCACACTGGCGGGTGCGGCTTCTGCAGCGGCCAGGCTGAGGGCCGCGCGTCTCGCAGCGTGAAGTGTTTGCCCTCGAATGAGACCACGTCCTCGGTCCACAGCCGCTTGATGATTTCCAGCGATTCCTCGAACCGGCCCGCGCGGTCTCGCACGTTGAGGCCGAAGGCCTCGAACTCCTCCCGCTCGTAGCCCAGGCCCACGCCGAAGATGAAGCGTCCGCCGCTGATGGCGTCGAGGGTGGCGACCTGCTCCGCCACGTCCACCGGCTGGTGGAGCGGCAGTAGGAGCACGCCGGTGCCGACCCGCATGTCGCCGGCCTCGGCGGCTATGCGGCCCAGCAGGGGGATCGGCTGGAGGATTTGCAGCGGGTAGCTCAGGTAGTGCTGGCCCGCGAGCACGCAGTCGAACCCCAGGTCGCGCGCCGTCCGCACCTGCTCGAGCAGCGCGTCTAGCCGTGCGACCATCGAGCGGCGGGCCAGGTACTCGCTGCCGAGGAACATCCCGAACTTCATCCCATCCGGCTCCCTCCCTGCGTGGGGCGCCGCGCGGTGGCTCCATCGCGGGCGCTGGCTGTCAAGACTCTATCGAGTACGTGCCCTCGGGGCCGCTCAGCAATGTCCTGGCGCGTCGGACCGCGGCTGTTTCGAGGGGTCCGTAGATGTGCGGGTAAAGCTCTCCTGACGCGCCGGGCTCGTATCTGACCTCCGAGCCCAGGCGGTCCGTATCGATCTCCAGCGCCAGGAGGTGGGAGCGACCGGCGAACAGCCGCGCGACGACGGCGAGCGCTTGCGCCTCGCTCGCCGAGCAGTGGATGAAACCTTCCGCGGCGAAGCTGGGTGGCCGGTATTCCGGCGCGAGGCTCGCGGCCTGCCACTCTTCGCGGTCGATCACGTGAAGGATGATCGCCATGCTCGAAACCCCCTGCCGGATCTCCGCCCCGTCGACGCCGCTGCAGTTGTTGTACCAGACATCGCGCCGCCCCGCCAGCGCCGGAGCGGCGCTACCGAGCGTTGACCCTGGGGTCGCCCCGGTGCTACGCTACGGCGCCACAAGGCCACCTGGAGGGATATTCCATGGACCCGAATCGTATGCCGGAGGCGATGCTGGGACCGTATCGCGTGCTTGACCTGACCGGCGAGCGCGGGCTCATTGCGGGCAAGCTGATGGGCGACCTCGGCGCCGACGTCATCAAGATCGAGCCCCCGGGGGGCGATCCGTCGCGCGCCATCGGTCCGTTCTTCCACGACGAGCCCCACCCAGAGAAGAGCCTCTACTGGATGGCGTTCAACCTCAACAAGCGAGGGATCACGCTCGACCTGGAGTCCGCCGACGGGCGCGGCCTGTTCCTTCGACTCGTCGAGACGGCCGACTTCGTCCTGGAATCCTTCGATCCCGGCTACATGGACGGAATCGGGCTGGGCTACGATGTCCTCAGCAAAGCGAACCCTCGCATCATCGTCGCGGCCATCACGCCCTTCGGACAGGAGGGCCCGTACCGGGACTTCAAGACCACGGACCTTATCAACATGTCCATGGGAGCCTACACCTACACCACTGGGGATGCCGACCGGCCGCCGGTGCGCATCAGCTTTCCGCTGAGCTACTGCCACGCGGGGGCGGAGGCGGCTTCTGCTTCGGTGATGGCCAACTACCATCGAGAGCGGACTGGGGAGGGCCAGTTCATCGACGTGTCCATCCAGGAGTGCGTCATCTGGACGCTTATGAACACCACCACCACATGGGACCTGGCTCAAACCAACGTGGGTCGAGGCGGCGCCGTGGTGGTGAACGCACAGACCGGGCTGCAGATGCGTACCGTGTGGCCCTGCAAGGACGGCTACGTGACGTTCATCGTCGCGGGCGGACAGACGCGTGCCGCCTCCATGAGGTCTTTTGTGACGTGGATGGGCGAGAACGGGATGGCGAGCCAGGAACTCAAGGATACGCCGTGGGAGGAGTTGGACATGCGCTCCATCTCCCAGGAGCAGTATGACTCCATCTCGTCTGAGATCGGTCCGTTCCTCCTCTCCAAGACGGCCGGCGAGCTCTACCAGAAGGCCGTGGACCAGCGCTTCCTGCTCGCCCCCGTCACCACGGCGGAGCTGGCGCTCGAGAGTCCGCAGCTGCATGCGCGAGAGGCGTTCACCGAGATCGACCACCCGGAGCTCGGCGGGAAGATCACCTACCCGGGCGCCTTCGTCAAGATGTCCGCGTGGTCGCCGAGGATATTTCGGCGCGCGCCTCACGTCGGGGAGCACAGCGCCGAGGTCTATTCGGGTGACCTGGGCGTGTCGCGAGAGGTACTGGTGGCGCTGAAGCAGGCTGGAGTGGTGTAGCCGAGTCCGGATCAGGGGGAGTCCAGAAGGGCGGAGCCCCTTTGGCAGTCCTTCCACGGGAAGGATGGGGGTGTCCCCCAAAATACAGTCTCCACCCCCTTCCTGGCCAGGAAGGGGGCAGGGGGATGGTCGAAACCAACTAGCATTAGCCTGTGGGCGCCAGGGTGCTGAGACCGCAGCAACGCGCAGGGAGGAACGGAACGGATGGCGGACCAGAGGATTCGGGTCGGCATCATCGGCGCCAACGTCAATCGCGGCTGGGGGTCTAGCGCGCACGTCCCAGCGCTCCTGGCCCTGCCGGACTACGAGCTTGCCGCGGTCTGCACGGCGCATCGCGAGACCGCGAAGGAGGCGGCGAAGGCGTTCGGGGCGCGCCTGGCTTTCGATGACCATCGGGAGATGGTGAATCACCCCGATATCGACCTGGTGACGGTCGCCGTCCGCGTGCCTTTCCACCACGAGCTGACGATGGACGCGCTGCGGGCCGGCAAGCACGTCTTCACGGAGTGGCCGCTTGGGGCCACGCTCGAAGAGGCCAGGGAGATGGCCGACCTGGCGCGGCGGCAGGGGGTCAGGACCATGGTGGGGCTCCAGGGGAGGTGCTCACCCGCGTACCTGCGCCTGAAGGAGCTGATCGACGAGGGGTTCGTGGGCGAGGTTCTCTCCTGCCACCTGAGCCAGTTCGGGGCGGGGGGCCTGGAGCGCACACCCGATCGCCTCTGGTCGGCCGACCGGAGCGCGGGGGTCGGCACGCTGACCATCAGCTTCGGCCACGCCATCGATGCGTTCTGCTACTGCGTGGGCGACTTCGCGGAGGTGTCCAGCGTGGTCAGCACGCAGGTCCCGACGTGGACCATCACCGGCAGCGACGACACCGCCGACGTGACGACGGCCGACAACGTTCTGGTCAGCGGCAAGCTAGCGAATGGGGCGGTGGTGTCCGCCCACTCGGCCTCGATCCCGTGGCACGGGAGAGGGCTGAGGATTGAGGTCTACGGACGTGACGGCACTCTGGTCTACGACGGCTCGCACATCGCGCACACTCGGCTCCAGGGGGCGCGCTCGGACGAGCCGAGCCTCCACGACATCGAGATCCCGGAGCGGCTGACGTGGGCGCCGGACGACGTGCCCAAGGGGTCGCCGTTCAACGTGGCCCAGATGTACGGACGCCTTGCGGAGGCGATCCGGACGGGGCGCGGCGCGTCGCCGGACTTCGATGCGGCGGTGCGCCTGCACGAGCTGCTGGACGCGATCCAGCGGTCGTCGGACGAGGGCGTGCGCGTCACGCTGTGACGCGCCCTTCTCCGTGTCCCCAGTGCGAAGCTAACTGTCATCTGGGAACGCCCCGTGACCACGCCCCATCCATGGGCCTTCGCCGCGCTCACCGTGGAAGGTGCTTCTTCGGGGGCTGATGGTGTACACTCGGCTGGCGCGCCAGACGGGCGGCCAGGGGCTGGCGTACGAGCGATGCCTCCGGGCATCACGAGCGGTTGGCCTCAAGCGCCGGCCGATGGGGCTAGCCCAGCGAGAGGCCAACAACCGGAACGACCACGCGGGCCCGGTCACGAGAGGAAAGGCGATTGGACCCCGACCATTCGAGTGGAGTCTCCGAACATGAGGGAGACGACCCTCCGGCCGCCCCGGCCGCAGACGCGGGGCGCCGCATCTTCTATGGATGGTGGATAGTCGCGGCGGCCACGCTGGCCGGCACTATCCAGGCCACTGTGTTCAACGTGGGCGCACAGACCCTGGTCCTCCCCTTGATACGAGAGTTCAACACCACGCGCACGGCGGTGTCCGTCGCGTTCTCCCTCAGAAGGCTTGAAGGCGGGCTGACGGGCCCGATCGAAGGCTATCTGATCCACTGGATCGGGCCACGACGATACATGGTTGCTGGGTGGGTTGTGTTCGGCCTGGGCCTGGTGGCGGTTGGCCTGGTCCAGGACATCTACCAGTTCTACGCCGCCTTCCTCCTTGTCACCCTGGGCCAGAGCATGGCCGGCTTCTTGCCCATCGTGACCGTGCTTATCAACTGGTTCGACCGGAAGCGCGGCCGTGCCATTGCCATCTACCAGCTGGGTGCAAGCATCGGAGCTCTGTTGGTCCCGGTCTTCGCCTGGTCGATCCTGACCTTGGGTTGGCGACAGACGAGCATAGCCGTTGGCATTGCCGTAATGATCATCGGCATTCCGTTGACCGGGGCGATGCGGCCCCGTCCCGAGGACTATGGAAACGTTCCGGATGGGGTAAGACCTTCCGACATCGGGGACGGCTCGGTGACGGCGCCGGACGACGAAGCCTCCGACTCCCTTCCAAGCCACGAGCCTCAGTCTTCCATTCGACAGGCTCTCATGAGTCGGAGTTTCTGGTTCCTGGGCCTGTCCCACTCCGCCGGCCTCGCGGCCTGGGGTGCTCTCCAGGTGCACCAGATTCCCGCCCTGGTCGACATTGGCATCGATGAGCTGGCGGCTGCCGGCATCCTCTCCTACACCATGGCGATCGCCGCACTCGGACGGCTGGCCGGCGGTTTCCTGGGGGACGTGGTCGGTCCGAGGAAGATTGTCGCGATCGCGTTTGTCAGCCAGGGATTCTCGGTGCTCATCCTGGCCTTCGCCACATCCTGACTCAGGTCATGATCTTCGCAACGATATTCGGCGTCGCCTTTGGCGCACGTGGCACGCTGATGACCGTGCTGCGCGCCGAGGTCTTTGGCCGCCAGAACTTCTCGAGACTGGCCGGGATGATGGATCCCCTCAGCAGCATTGCCGTGCTCATAAGCCCCATCTTTGCTGGGCTGGTCTACGATTCGGTCGGCTCGTATCAGGGGGCATTCCTCGTCTTGGCGGCAGCCAATGCGGGAGGCGCTCTGCTGCTTCTGGGCATTCGCCTCCCTCCGCGCCATCACGAGGTCGCGGTGGGCTCCGGCAGTGTTGGCGACCGAATCAAAAGCTAGGGACCGCGGCCATCATCTCCGGGCGTAGAGCCGCCGCCACTCCACGGGCCGCGCCGCCGCATTCCACGATCCCGCTCTGTCGGCACATGGATCGAGGGTGGATCAGCGCCCCGCGACCGAGTGACCGCAGCCAAGACTGTGGAGGTCGGCGTGGTTGCCGCCACTCCACGGCCGGGTGAGTGCGTCGCGAGCGGGTTGAACGAGTCGTGGCCAGCGATTACCCTCAGGATCAGGGCGGCGTCCTCCACGGTCTTGGCCATCGGCCCCAGGTGGTCCCGCGTCCACGAAAGGTACAAGGCCCCCCTGGTGCTGACCCGCCCGAAGGTGGGCTTGAATCCGACGATGCCACACAAAGTCGAGGGCACGCGAATGGAGCCCGCAGTGTCGCTGCCGATGGCGGCGAGGCACATGTGAGCAGCCACCGCCGCCCCGCTCCCCCCGCTCGACCCGTCGGTGATCCGGCTTGGGTCCCAGGGGTTCCGCGTCACTCCGTAGAACGGATTCAGGTTGGTGAAGCCGGAGGCCATCTCGTGGAGCCCCAGCTTGCCAAGGAGGACCGCCCCGGCCTCACGCAAGCGGCGCCACACGAAGGCGTCCTCTCGTGGCACCCAGTCGGATAGGGCGGCGGTTCCCCCGGTGGTGAGGACGCCCGCGGTGGCGACCAGGTCCTTGAGGGCAACTGGGATGCCATGGAGGGGCCCGCGGTAGCGGCCTGCCCGGATCTCCTCCTCGGCCCCCTTTGCCTGGGCGAGAGCCAGGTCCGACGTCACGGTGATGTAGGCGTTGAGGAGCGGATTGAGCCGGTCGATGCGAGCAAGCACGGCGCGGGTAAGCTCGTACGGGGAGAGCCGTCCCTCTCGGATGAGGGGGGCCGCCTCAGCGATGGTGAGAAACGGCAGGTCGCCTTCGGCCTGGGACGGGGGCGGCGCGTGCGTCACCGAAACGGGGGGCGTCGGCAGCCCCTCGGGAACGGGGCCAAGCTCGTCCACCCCCTCGAAACGGATCGCCATCCCCCGGCCCTGGTAGGGCATGCCCGGCAGCGCGGTTCTTGATTCAGCCATCATCTCCTCCCATTGGACCCGGCTCGTCCCCCACCCGCGGGCTCCACGTGGCGGAGCGCGAAAGGCGCCTGTTCCGTCCACCGTCGATCGGTCACGCATGCCAGCCGATGTCGTGCATGGTAGCATCCAGAGCGGGGTGCAGTCCCGATGACCTGCCCTCGAAGGCCCGCTCAGGAGTATTGCGGCGCCTGACCGCGGATGAGACCGGCATTTGGAGACAACGGGTGACGGTCGAGGAGATGGATGCCAAGCCGCGAAAAGCGGCGGTGGGCCTGACTCCGGGCAAGGAGACACTCATGGACCCGGGTCGGGGACGTTGGCGAGCCTTTCCCCGTGTCGACCGCGTGTGGAGCGGGCCGCCCAGATGTATCATGTGGCGGACCGCCGAGCTGGCAGCACGCAGTGGCCGTTGAGCGTCGCGACGCCACGCCGACACTGCTCCGAGAGGGGTGGGGCCGGCCACAGGCGGGTCGAGCGGCTCTCGCGTCGTGAACGGGCAGGTTCCGAGCAAGAGAGGCGAGTCGCCGGCAGCGTGGCCCGCCCGGGACGGAAGGGGGTTGTTGATGGCGACTGAACAGGAGTGGACCGACCTGCTGGTTAAGCTGCGTGGAGCTAAGAGGGACCTGCTCGCGTATGTCCGCAGTGTCGCCGATGGCGAAGCCAGCCTCGAGCCGGGAGGCGAATGGTCGATCAAGCAGCAGATTGCACACCTCTGCCACGCAGAAGAGGGCTGGCTCTCCTGGGCTTTGGCAGCGCGAGAAGCCCCCGGCGCGGAAGTCGGTGACATTCCCGGTGGCTTCCGCGGCTTCACGCGCGACGTGGACATGGCCAACGGACACCCGCTTCACTACTGGATCACCAGGCTGAAGGCCGAGTGGGGTCGTACGAGCCGCGTGCTGGCGACCGCCAATATCACTCTGGAGGAACTGGATCGCAAGGCGCCGCACAGCTCCGGGCTGGAGATGACTGTGCTTCAGCTGCTCAGGGGCATGTACCGCCATGACCGGATGCACGGGGAGCAGATGGAGGGGAAGCCGACGAGCATTCGACCTTTGGGGAGTGACGCCCTGTCATAGAACCGAGGAAACTCGACCTACGCAGGCCGGCTGGGCGCAAAGGTGCATCTGCTGCAAAGGGAAATGCCTGTAGGGTGTCAGCGAAAGTGAGACACTTTCGAACCGAAGACTCAGGACGGTGAGGCCCCTTGCTTGGGGGCGTCGCGGACCGCCCGATTGTACCGCCTCCGTCGCTCGAACGTCTCCCGTTGCACCTCCTTGCGCCGTTCCAGGAT
>PVBE010599954.1_pt1 | contig 15247 bp, 15 predicted proteins | sample 1631181 | NCBI WGS metagenome assembly PVBE01 (sample SAMN08397723, study PRJNA350692) | Marine metagenome, whole genome shotgun sequencing project. | isolation source: water | place: Pacific Ocean | collected 2012-04 | reverse complement strand
GTAAGACCGTTTCCTGCATTTGATTATTCGATAATCTTGGTTACCACTCCAGCTCCAACCGTGCGTCCACCTTCGCGGATCGCGAAGCGCATCTGCTCTTCCATAGCAATTGGTTGAATGAGCTCGATGGTGACTTGTACGGTATCTCCAGGCATGACCATCTCTGTTCCTTCTGGAAGCGCGGTCACTTCACCCGTTACATCTGTTGTTCGAACGTAATACTGTGGCTTGTATCCTTTGAAGAATGGCTTATGGCGACCTCCCTCTTCCTTGGTGAGGGCATAGATCTCAGCCTCGAACTTTGTGTGAGGCGTTACACTACCTGGGGCAGCGAGCACCATTCCACGAAGAACGTCTTCCTTTTTCATACCTCGGAGGAGAACTCCAGCATTGTCACCGGCCATTCCCTTATCGAGCTGCTTGTTGAACATCTCAACACCCGTTACAACCGTCTTCGATGTGTCGCGAATTCCAACCATCTCAACGTCATCGTTCACGTTCACAACACCGCGCTCAATTCGCCCTGTAACAACCGTTCCACGTCCCTCGATTGAGAAAACGTCTTCGATTGGCATGAGGAATGGCTTCTCGGTGTCGCGTTCTGGCTGCGGAATGTACTCATCGAGTGCCTTCACGAGCTCTTGAACAGACTTCACAGCGTCAGCATCTCCCTCGATAGCCTTCAGCGCACTTCCACGAATGATAGGCACTTCGTCTCCAGGGAATTCGTACTGCTTCAAAAGGTCACGAACCTCTTCTTCTACGAGGTCAATGAGCTCAGGATCGTCAACCATGTCAACCTTGTTGAGGAAAACAACGATTGCTGGCACACCAACCTGACGTGCGAGCAAAATGTGCTCACGCGTTTGTGGCATTGGGCCGTCGGCTGCAGAAACAACCAAAATTGCACCGTCCATCTGGGCGGCACCGGTAATCATGTTCTTCACATAGTCCGCGTGACCTGGACAGTCAACGTGGGCATAGTGACGGGCTTCTGATTCGTACTCAACGTGTGAGGTAGAAATCGTAATACCGCGCTCCTTTTCTTCTGGAGCTTTGTCGATTTGGTCAAAAGCCTTCTTCTGCGAATCAGGTGAGAAGAGACTTGAGAGTGCTGCCGTAAGCGTCGTCTTTCCATGGTCAACGTGACCGATGGTTCCAACGTTTGCGTGCGGCTTTGAGCGATCAAACTGTTCGGCCATACTTTGGGTGAATTTCAGCCCTAAAATGGGCGAATTTAGTATTAGTTGAGAAGCTATTTTTCAAGTAATTTTCTAGACATTTTGGATGGCATTTCGAGCGAAATTGATGAAGGTCGAGGAGGCGTATCGGATATACGTCGACGAGCCTGAATCAATTACAGCCGGAATGACGCCAAAAGGGCAGAAAATTGGTTGAAAAATAGCTTCTTCAAAGTGCCGAGAGTATAGCAAAAGGCCTAGAAACGTGCAAGTGTCAGAACCTCGACTCGACTGTGGGTGAATTGTGGGTAGAAAATTGACCAATACTAGCAATTTTATTCACATTTGTGACGATCGTCGCAAATGTGGTCAATTTTGCTGGCCTTAGCCCTTAATCAATAGGTTCGAGGTAAAACTGCTCTTCTCCGGCCTGATCATCGACTGATTGGGTATGAATCGGAGCTTCGACAGACTTTGTGCTGACAGTCTCGGGGCTTGCGTCATGCATTTCGGGAATAGTGTCGTCTTGAAAAGCTCCATTTGCCACGATTGGAGCCTCCGAAACGGGAGGGGTTGGAATCGTCTCGACCACCGGCAGCGGCTCTGGAGGCGATGTCTGAAGCACCGGCTCGTCATTCGCTAGATAGAATTCCTCATCAAAATCCCAATCCTCTTCAACCTCGTCCAAATCTCCAACCAACTCCTCATACCGATCAATCGGCACGATCGCTACAGGGCGGTCACCGTCTGTATCGGTCACGATGAGCGTATCGCCAGTTCGGCGCGCCAAACGAATCATCCGCGCAAGCGCGTGCTCTTCGTCGTCAAAATCAGGAATCAGTGCGTCGTCGTTGAAGGGGTCTAGCATACCTTCGATATCTTACCCCAAAGAAAATGGTCGTCAACCACATCATTCACCAATAAGGACGCCGCGTAAAAAGAAACACCCACCGTCGCCCCGAGTTGATCGAGGGGCTATGGTGGGCAGGCCCCGCCGGTGAAGGCGGGGTGAGGCGAGGATGACAAGGCATCAGTGAACAAGCGGGCCTCCGGAGTCGGGGGATGCTGCTGGCAAGAAATCGTCGCGAGTGGCGTCGAGGGTCTCTCGGAGTCCATCGAACGTGCGGATGACGAAGTTCACGCCGTATCCCCGAACGCGCCCGAGGAACCGTGGATCAATCAGCTCCCAGTGCTCTGGGATGATGATGACCTTCGACATGTCGTATGCACGGCGAAAGAGCTCGCCGCACAGAACCGCCGCCTTCGCCGGCATCGCCCGAATCACCATGACGTGGGGCGATTGTCGTTCTACGAACCGCTCCGCCCACTCGGAAGGCGTGGACAGGTCGTCCGTAGCGATCCCATAGTAGGCGTCGACGTTGCAGCCTACGCCGAGGGTCGCTTCGACGATCTCGAGCACTTCGTCTGCCCGAGGCTGGCTCATCGCGAACAGATGTACGCGCAATTCAGGAAGGCTCATGTCCTCCTCCAGGGTGAAAAGATCAGGAGAGGATCGTACACGCTTTAGCGCACCGTGTCAAGATCACGTCTGGAGCCCCACCGGAATCACTTGCCGCCAGGCGACGCGCATCCGATCAACATCCTCGCCATCGAACCCTCTCAGGCTCGTGCGAGCAAGGAGCTCGTACGCCCGGTCCGGCAAACGCAGCACGGCGAGCGTTTTGTGTGGATGCGGAAGCGCCTCCCATCGATCGGCGAGATCAAGCAAGATGCGACTGAAGGAACCTCCGGACTTACCGACGGCCTCACGATCTCGAAGCTCCATCCGCTCGACCAAGTGGCGCGCATCTGCATCTCGATCCACGCGCGCCCCATGCATCACGTGCGCCGCGTTCAACGCCTCCATGATCGAACGCGTAACCATCGCCTGACACCAGGGACGGAAAACGAGCTTCTGGTGAATGAGGACTCGCAGCGAACCGGGAAGGTGGTCGTACAGACTCACGTCCCACGGCCGCGCCTCGCGGATGTCCTCCAATCGGAGCATCGGGATGAGAACGATCTCCTCCTCGCCAGAGCGCAACACGACGGCCATGGCTTCTCCTGGCCAGTCGCCTACAGGCAGAACATCCTCACTCAACCCGAAGACGTGACCTACGGCGGTCGGATGATCTCCGTTCGGAACCATCTGATCAAAGATGCTTCCAGAGCTATCGGAACTCGACATGTTTCCCCCATGACCAAACCGGTCTGCTGTTCGTGCGAGCAACGTTGTTCATTAAAAAGACCAAGAAATGGATCTTACGCGCCGCTGCGCGGTATGTCAAGAAAGGCGCCCGCCACCGAAGTGACGGGCGAAGGGCCTAGTGGAAGTCGGGGATGTTTGTGGCGGCCTTGGGAACCGGATCGATGAGCATCTCCGCGATCTCTCCGAGTCGCTCGCGGAGATCCTCGGCCGCGACGATGTGCCGAGCTGGAATGGCGAGGTCCGAAAGCTTCTGGCGCGCACTGCCCTTGGCAGGCGTCACCGCATAGACTACGACCACGCCATCGTACATGGACTGCGACAGCTCGGTCATCACGAGCTCCACGAACTCGTGCTCCTCGTCATCCGAGGTGATCACGACGATGTCCGGCTGCGAGTGGTCGAGATGTCGCTTCACGTCTCGTGACACGGCGCCCGCATCTCCGATGTGAGCTGCTGTGATGAGCATGGAGCCTGGCGGCGGATAGATGAGACTCGGCGTCTCAGCAATCAAACGCATGCCATCGAGATCAAAGACCGTTACACGGGTCACTTTATGCACCTCCTTTTAGACAATGAACAGGGTCTGAGTATACCGAATAAGGTCCTCGTGTCAAGACAAACAAAAGAGCGACCTTGCGGCCGCTCTTATCTTGATTCTTATTTGCTTCCCATCCGTTTTTCGACGATTTCTTTCGCGACATTCCCCGGCACTTCCTGATACTCGTGGAATTCCATCGAGTAACTTGCGCGGCCCTGGGTCATAGAGCGAAGCTCTGTGGCGTAGCCGAACATTTCGGCGAGCGGCACGAGCGCGGCGACGGTCTTTACGTTTCCGCGTTCTCCCATTTCTTGAATCTGTGCGCGCTTTGAGTTGAGATCTCCGACAACAGTTCCAAGATACTCTTCAGGCGTCACGGCTTCGACCTTCATCACCGGCTCAAGAAGCGCAGGCTTCGCAAGTTTTGCCGCTGCCTTGAACGCCATTGCTCCCGCCATCTTGAAGGCAGACTCATTTGAGTCAACATCGTGGTACGAACCGTCGTAAACCGTTGCGCGAACCTTGATCATTGGATACCCAGCGACCACTCCGCGATCGATCGCCTCTCTAACTCCCTTTTTCACCGCAGGAATATACTCCTTCGGAATCGTTCCACCTTTAATCTTGTCGACGAATTCAAAGTTTGGTCCATCCTCTTCTGTGATCGGCTCAACGCGAAGCCAACAGTGTCCATACTGTCCACGTCCACCCGACTGCTTCACATACTTCCCTTCTGCTTCAGCCTCTTCGCGAATCGCCTCGCGGTAACTCACCTGCGGACGGCCGACGGTAACATCGACATCGAACTCACGCTTCATGCGGTCAATCAAAATCTCGAGGTGAAGCTCTCCCATTCCAGAAATAATAGTCTGAAGCGTTTCGTCGTCTGTTCGAATTTGGAAGGTAGGATCTTCTTCGGCGAGCTTTGAAAGCGCCAGCGACATTTTTTCTTGATCGGCTTTCGTTTTTGGCTCAACTGCCTGCGAGATCACTGGCTCTGGGAAGGTGATTGATTCGAGAACGATCGGATTATCTGGATCGCAAAGCGTATTTCCGGTGACGGTGTTCTTGAGTCCAACCGCTGCCGCAATCTCTCCGGCGTACACCTCACTCACCTCTTCGCGAGAGTTTGCATGCAGTCGCACAATGCGAGAGATGCGTTCCTTCTTGCCGGTACTTGCGTTCAAAATATAACTTCCCGATTTCAAAACTCCAGAATACGTTCGGAAGAAAGCAAGCTTCCCAACGAACGGATCTGTTGCGATTTTAAACGCGAGGGCTGAAAACGGCTCAACGTCATCCGCCTTGCGCGTCAGCGTCTTCTCTTCATCATCCGGATCCGTTCCTTCGATCGCTGGAACATCAAGAGGTGAAGGAAGGTAGGCGACCACCGCGTCGAGCATCAACTGAACACCCTTATTCTTAAGGGCTGACCCACAAAGAACAGGGAAAATCTCAAGCGAGATTGTTGCCTTACGAAGCACGGCCTGAAGTTCTTCGAGAGGGATCTCTTCGCCTCCAAGGAATTTTTCCATGGTAGCTTCGTCGTTCTCCACAATCGCCTCGACGAGCTTCTCTCGCCACTCCTTCGCCTTCTCAAGATAATCAGCCGGGATCTCTACTTCTTCAATATTCTTTCCAAGATCATCGCGATACATGAACGCCTTCATCTTCATGAGGTCGATGATGCCGTCGAATCCCCCTTCTGTTCCGATCGGGAGCTGGATTGGGTAAGCCTTCTTCGTGAGACGATCGTGGATTGAATCAAGGTCTTTGAAAAAGTCCGCACCCGTGCGATCGAGTTTGTTGATAAAGCAAATGCGCGGCACGCTGTACTTGTCTGCCTGATGCCACACCGTTTCTGACTGAGGCTCAACACCCGCAACACCGTCAAAAACCGTCACACCGCCGTCGAGCACGCGGAGTGATCGCTCCACTTCCACCGTAAAGTCTACGTGACCCGGAGTGTCGATGATGTTGATGCGCTTATCTTTCCAAAAACAGGTCGTTGCTGCACTTGTGATGGTAATTCCGCGTTCACGCTCCTGCTCCATCCAGTCCATTTCTGCCTCTCCTTCATGAACCTCACCGATCTTGTGTTTTTTCCCGGTATAAAAAAGGACGCGCTCGGTCGTCGTCGTTTTCCCGGCATCGATGTGCGCGATAATTCCAATATTGCGAACGTTGTCGAGGGTATATTGTCGTGGCATAGGTTATCGTCGTGCAAAATGAGCGAAAGCTCGGTTGGCGTCGGCCATGCGTTGAACGTCAGCCTTTTTCTTCATGGCGTCTCCCTCCCCTTCTGCAGATCCGATAATCTCGGTCGCGAGCTTTTGCGCGATAGGCTTCCCTTTCTTACTGCGGACAACCGCGAGCATCCAGCGAAGCGCCAGCGCATTGCGACGATCACCGCGAACAGGCGTTGGGATTTGGTAGTTGGCTCCTCCCACGCGGCGTGATCGAACCTCAACACTTGGCGCGAGGTTGCGCATCGCCGTTTCGAAAACTTCAAGTGGATTTTGTTTTGTTTTTTCTGCAATCAAATCAAACGCGTCGTAAACAACACGTTCTGCGGTCGCCTTGCGGCCTTCTTTCATCACGTAGTTGATGAGCTTGGCAACCAAAACACTGCGGTACTTCTCGTCCGGAACGAGTTCTCGTTTTTGGGCTTGTTTACCTCGCATACTACTTCTTCGGCTTCTTCACGCCGTACTTACTTCGACTCTGATTACGTCCATCAACTCCCGTCGTATCATAGCGACCTCGCACCACGTGGTAACGCACACCTGGAAGGTCTTTCACACGCCCACCACGGATCATCACAATGGAGTGCTCCTGCAAGTTGTGCCCTTCGCCGGGAATGTAGGCGGTTACCTCGGTTCCGTTTGAAAGACGAATACGCGCAACCTTACGAAGTGCCGAGTTTGGCTTCTTTGGCGTTTGTGTATACACACGAGTACACACACCACGCTTAAATGGCGCACCACGACGAAGCGTTGTGCGTTTTCGATGAAGCGAGTCGAGCGTATATTGCATCGCAGGCGACTTTGACTTCTTTTTCGTCTTCTTTCGGCCCTTTCGGACAAGCTGATTGATGGTTGGCATAAGTGGCCGCAGAGTATCATGGGGCTCTCAGGAGGTCAAGATTCCTATTAACAACGGGCGGATATGTGATTAACTTCGGGCAGTTCCCTTCCCATCAACTACAAAGGAGACTTCTGATGGATAGGAGACAAGTGCACGTCGTGATTGCGAACTTCGGAGGGTTCGGTGGACTCAAGGAAGACGCCTACGCGCACACGACCGGCTCCCTCAAGCCGTGGCTCGAAGAGCAAGAGGCTGTGACCGTCGAGATTGTGGAGAGCAAGGAGGCTTTGCTCGAGCGGCTCAGCAATGCACCGCCGGTGAGCGTCGTCGTCTTCCGATCTCGCGGCACGATCGGCATCGCCCGCGAAACCCGTAGACGTCACGGCGTACGCTGCGTTGTGCTGACCGGCCTCATGCCGACGAACGAAGTGACCATCCTCGAGAAGGACGTGTCCCACGAAGCTATCGCATCGGTCATCTTGCGACGATGACCCCCAACCACGTACGCCCGAGCCTTCACCGGCCCGGGCGTGTTTCTTTTTCAAAGCAGCGGGAGGGTCGTAGACCCTCCCCTACCGTTTTCGTAAAATCCCATTAAAACAGCGTCGACAAAAGTGCGCTGCAACTCCCACCTACCATTGCGTCGCACGCGAGGAACGATGGGACGCTGATGAAGAAAAACACGTTGATCGAGGTGAAGATCGAAATGATGACGAGGAGCATGAGTGCGCGCGGGCCGTACATGGCGATCGCGTCGCGGATGTGTCGATGTTCGGGCTTCACGAGAATCGCGTCGATGAGCTTTGAGCCGTCGAGCGGGTGGACGGGGATGATGTTAAAGAAGAGGAGGAAGAGGTTGATCACCACGAGCAGAATCAGGAACACGGGGAGGAGACTGCTCGCTTCGAGAAGCCCAGCCACGGAAAGAACTCGAAGCGCCACCGCCGCAATGATAGCGATGATCAAATTTGAAAATGGACCGGCGAGCGCGATGTGCACCGCATCCTTTTTTGGATTCTTCAAATTGTACGGATTGAACGGCACCGGCTTAGCCCAACCAAATCCCAGGAGCAAAAGTGGGATAAGCCCCATCGGATCAATGTGCGCAATCGGATTGAGTGTGAGCCGCCCAGCGTCTTCGGCTGTCCGGTCTCCCTTTTTATGTGCAACAAACGCGTGAGCAAACTCATGCACGGTGAGCGCGATGAAAATAACAGCAACCCAAACAAGCGCGACGGCGGGTGAGTTGTAGAGTAACGAGAGAAACATATACTTCCTATTATTCCTATTTTTCTTATACGATCCTACACGACCTCGATCTTCGCCCCAATACTCTCAAGCTTTCCATACAAATCCTCATACCCTCTTTCAAGATGCTCAATCCCATCGAGCGTCGATGTACCATCCGCAACGAGGGCCGCCGCCACATACGCGAGCCCAGCGCGAATATCGGGAACGGTCATGTGTGCGCCTGATAGTTTCGCAGGACCCTTCACGACGGCTGAATGAAGATAATTTTGATCCTTGAATCGGCACGGCAATTCTCCGAGACAATTACTAAATAGAGAAACATCCGCGCCCATCGCCTTGAGCGTCTCGGTGTATCCAAATCGTTCCTCGTAAACAGTCTCGTGAACAACCGATGTTCCTTCAGCTTGCGTAAGCACTACCACGAACGGCTGCTGCCAATCCGTCGCAAATCCTGGATGCGTGTCCGTCTCGAGTTGCATCCCTTTGTAACGATCCGTTCCGCGGAATAAAATCCCATCCTTCTGCACTTCATATTCCCCACCGATGAGCCTGACCGCATTCAAAAAGGTGATCATCGTACTATGACTCGCCCCTTCACAAAAAATCTCCCCGCGAGTTGCGAGCGCAATCGAGGCGAACGATGCGGTCTCGAGTCGATCTGCGACGACGCGATGGGTTGCGCTATGCAACTTGTCGACACCAACAATTTCAATATGACGCCCAGCTCCGCGCTCCACAACCGCGCCCATTTTTTGCAGCATCATGATCAGCGAAATGATCTCCGGTTCGATCGCCGCGTTCTTGATGACCGTGCGGCCCTCAGCGAGCACGCCTGCAAACAAAATCGTCTCGGTGGCGCCCGCGGCAGGGTACGGCAATTCGATCAGCGCGCCTTTGAGGCCATCTGGAGCAGAGACGTGATACCCCTCCGGAGTCTGAGCGATATGCGCGCCCATTTTCTTGAGCGCTTCGATGTGAAAATTGACGGGACGTGGTCCGATATCGTCTCCTCCAACACCAGGCACGCGCGCTTCTCCTGTTCGATGGAGTAGTGCCGGCACGGTGAGGATCGAAAGCCGATTCTTGCGCGAAAGGGCCATGGCCGACGAGTTCGTAATCTCGGGAGTCTCGAGCGTGAGCGTATGACCGTCCATCGTGCCGCTCGCTCCGAGCATCTCAATGAGTTCGAGCGCGATCGATGTCTCTTGCTGAAGCGGGATGTTCGAAAGCGTCACCGTCTCGTCCGTCAAAAGAGACGCGATCATCATTTTTGATGCCGCGTTCTTGGCTCCCGCAATCTTGACCGTGCCACGAAGCGGCACTCCTCCTGTAATCTTTAGCTGCTTCATATTCGAAGGTATGATGCCTCGTTTTTCACTCCGAGTCAAAGAAGAATATCTCCGTTGACAAAAAGCATAAATTCTGCTAAGTTAATCAGCCTGTTCATTACACAACGCACCATCCCGGGAAGGATATCATGAAAATCGCAATCCACGTCGGCAGACGCGGGTCACCAATTCGCTTCGCGCTCGCGCAGGTCGCTTCTCTGTCAGGAGCGGAGATGGTAGATCCTTGGGAGGAGGCTGACCTCGTCGTCTCGGACGACCCCACGACACTCCTCGATGTGCTCAAGTCCGGCCGGCACGCTGCTCAGTTCATCATTCCAGGCAACGAGTCTGGAGCAGCAACCGGACTCCTGACTACTCCGCAGTTTTCTGGCCGGTTCCGCGTCTTCCACGTGCTCCCGAACATCAAGGCTGGATGCGCGGGAGTCATGCACTTCATCGCATGGATCGCCGAGCTCGAGAGCGGCGCTCAGCTCGGAATGCCGGAACTGCATGTGATCAAGGCGTGGGATCTTGATGACCGCGGGAAGCGCATCCTCGTGATCGACGACAGCCCGCGACACCGCCAGTCCGCGATCGAGGAGCTCGGGAGCGAGAACGACATCGTCGTCCTCGGAAGCTACGTGGAAGGAGTCGTGCTCCTCTCGAGGAGCGAAGGCGTTGATGTCGTCCTGTGCGACCTGCTGATGCCTGCGGAATCGAAGACCCTCGGTTCGGAAGGCTTCGCCTTCATCGGTCACGAGATCGCGGTCGGCTTGACCTTCGCCCTCAAGGCGGCGCAGGTCGGTATTCCGCACATCGCCGTGGTGACCGATGCCAACCACCACAAGCACCCGATGTCGGCAGCGCTCGACTGGATCGGAGGGGCGTACTGGAACGCGGCGACCGGAAAGCGATCCCGGTTCCAGATCGGCGCCTCGCGCGCCATCTTCGCCCACGCGCCCCTGCTCGAGAGCGGCGCCAAGGACTGGGCCACCGTCCTCGCGGCATTGCTCGAGGACTGAACCTTGCGCCCCGGACGCTGCAGCGGGAGGGTCACAGACCCTCCCCTACCGTACGCCCGCTTCTTCGGAAGCGGGCGATTCTTTTTCAACAAAAAATGACATCCAATGGATGTCAGCGACAAGGAAAAAGCATTACATCGAGTGCAATTTCGGTGCGGAGGGAGTATGTTCGCGAGACGTATCAGGGCATACGTTGAGCGTACATGCGAACCGACAAGCCGAAAGTGTGCCGATGTAATGCTTTTTCTGGTGCTCCAGGGGGAGAGAATGAATTGGTCCTATACCACATGTGGGCGAGCTGCGTGCGCCGCGAACGCGTAAGCCATTTAGCCTAGTACGCCGCATAAGCCACAACATAGAACCGCAGAGCCCCCGCTTACGCACGCCGAGGTGAGCAGCTGGACTGCGTTAATTCGCAGATGACGATGCTTGTCGTCGGTGGGCCTTTTCACTCTGTCAATGGCCAATCACTATCTCGCTCTGAAGCATTTATATTATGCCACGTCAGTACACATCGTCAAGTAGGTTTTTACGCAGGCTACCCACGAGTTATCCAAAAAGATATCCACCGAAATGGGGATATCTTTCTAAAATTGGCTAACCTCTTACTGACCGAAGTGGTACTGATCTGTGAACAGCTCGTAGGTAAACAGCTCTTCTTCATTGAAAAATCGGCTAACCTCAGTGTTGGCGTTCTCGGGCGTGTCTGAAGCGTGGACGATATTCCCTGCGAGATCCATCGAAAAGTCAGCTCGGATCGTTCCGGCATCAGCCTCGCGTGGATTTGTTGATCCGACAATCTTTCGAACCTCTTCAATGACGTTGAGCCCCTCAAGAACGATCGCGACGACCGGTGTCTGCATCATGAAATCAACAAGGCTCTGATAGAAAGGCTTATCAACATGATGCGAATAATGCTCAGCCAGAATCGTCTCATCGAGATGGATGAGTTTCATACCGATCATCTTCAGTCCCTTACGTTCAAAGCGCTGAAGCACCGTGCCAATCAGCTCACGCTGGACCGCATCTGGTTTGATCAAAACAAGTGTTCGCTGTACGTCTGCCATAGGAAATGGGAGCTAGGAAGTAGGAACTAGGAAATTAGGAAGTATATGGGGCCAATGCTAGCAGAGGCGTGTGATAAAGTCAAAGGTCAAAGGCTCGAATGCTCGGCTCCGCCCCATCACTCACAATGCGGATATCTCCGCTCGTATCTGTTCGAAAAATCGCGGCGCCAATCGCGCGCAATCGATCGAGGACGACAGGACTCGGGTGGCCGTAGGTATTCTCGCCAGATGAGATGACCGCAAAGTCCGGCGTGATCGTTTCGAGAAATGCCCGACTCGTTGAGGTGGGGCTTCCGTGATGACCGACCTTGAGAACGTCGACGTGTCGTAGGCGCGTATGGCCATACGCCCCTACGACAAGCGCCTCCTCCTCCTCAAAACCAATGTCACCCGTGAGGAGAATGCTCGCATCGCCATATTCAAGAAGCGTCACCACCGAGCCGGCGTTAGGGTCATCGAGCCACGCGTCATCAATCTGCGAGGTAGGCCAAAGAATGGTGAGCGTCGCGCCCTGACCCAGATCAATCACCTCCCCTGCTCGCGCATCGAGCGCCTCGCCGGTGCGCTCCTTGAACGCCGTGTGGACCGGCGTTTCGTATGAAAGTCCGCTCGTCCAAACTTCTTCGACCTGATACCGATCAAGGACGTGCACAAGACCCATTATGTGATCAGCGTGTGGGTGTGTGTCGATGACTAGATCGATCTCGCGATCCCAAAACGGCATCACAGCCGTGAGCTTTTCGATCACTACGCCGTCTGGACCGCCATCGATGAGAATTTGACGATCAGGTGCATCGATAAAGATCGTGTCGCCCTGCCCGACATCGAAAATCCACACGACGATACGATCGGGATGGAGAGGTCGACCGCTCGTGAAGTTTTGCGCAATGAGAAGCCACAGGGTGAGCATGGGGATCGCAATGAGTTCACGCCAGTTGTTTCGGAGCCATCTCATAACTCAATTGCCCCGCCCGGAATCGTCGCTAGGATTTCGATGATCCAGAGCATGAGTGAGAGGAGGGCCCACGCGGGACCGCTTGCGATTGCGCCGATCTGATGATGTGCGTAGCTGATCATCGTTGCCATCATCCCAAAAGCCATAGCGAGCGGGACGAGCGGAAGGACGATGAGATTCGCGATAGGGCCGATGAGCGAGATGCGGCGGAAGCCAAAAATAATGATCGGGAGCGTCACAAGCGTCGCGGCGAGAGTTGATGTGAGCGACTCGCGAATCTGCATACGCTTCGGGATCCACTTCAGTCGTCGGTCAAGATGCGGGGCGAGATAAATGAGGCCGATCGTCGAGATCATCGAGAGTTGAAAGCCGACATCATCTCGAAGCAGGCGCGGATTCACAAAAAGCATAAGGCTTGCCGTGAGCAAAAGGACGTTCGTCATCGTAGTGTGTCGGCCTGTGTGACGCGCGAACAGAACGAGCACTCCCATGATTCCAGCACGGACCACCGGTGCTTCGGCCCCGGCGAGGAGAACGTAAACGAACGCACTTGCAAGAAGCCACGCGAGCGCGCGAGACCGAGGAAGGCCGAGCGCGGTGAGGAGCCACATGGCGATCATGAGCGATACTGCCACGTTGTAGCCAGACGCTGCCACGATGTGCGTCGTCCCCGTGGCCACAAATCGATCTTGCCACGCAGTCGTGAAACGTTGCTCACCAAGAAGAAGCCCCGCGAGGAGCGAGCCATGCGGCTCCCCGAACGTGGTGTCGATGTGATCGATAATCGACACACGGACACGCATCAAGTCCCTCCTCCAGCTATGGGGGAGTGTGGAGGGGGCCGGCGAATCGACCAGCAGCGGCACATCAAACGTTCGGCAAAGCAGATAGACGTCCTTGCTCGCCAAATACCGATCGTAACGGAACCCATCAAACGGCTCCGGTAGCTCAAGATCGCAATGCACCTGCACACGCTCGCCGTAAGACCACTCCGGAAACATCGGAACAGAAACCTGCAGACGATCCGATCGGGGCTCGTCATCGATCAGGAGATCACCCAAAACCAGACGCTGACCAGATCCGCGCTGCTTTACGTTCACAATCGTGCCAACGACTCGAGCTTCTTGATTCTGCGCGTAGAGAACTGAGTCTAGAGTTGGGAGGATGAGGAGATAACGTGCGAAGCCGAGGGCGATCATGAGAAACGCAAAGAGCAACATCGTCCGCGAGCGCTTCATCCTCCACCAAATAATCGCCGCCGAGATCGGGGCGATCATCGCGATGAGCCCAGCGCCCCACGTCAACGACCCGTCAACTGCAAACCAAAACGACGCGATCGCTACGCCAAATAAAAAACCTCCGAGGATGGCTCGCAGGGTTTTTGAGGGACTTGGGGATGGAGTCTCTGTATCGCGAAGCTCTATGGTCATTCAACTTTCACCTGATATTTTGTAAGAGAGGTAATTCCGAAACTCACAAGCGCCGCAACCAAGAACGAAGCCGACAAAGAGAAGTGCGCCGTGACGCCAAGTAAGACGACCATCATGCTCACGCGCCCTAGCGTCAAACCGATCTCTCGAATCACGGTGTACTCATCGATGTAATGCCCGGAGTCGGCCGCCTGCTCATACATAAGAACGTCTGCGGATGTACGCATCATGATCGATCCAAAACTATGGAAGGTCGACGCAGCAAACACCCCGAAGACGGTTTCCACGAACGCCTTTGACGCCCAACCGAGCGCGTACGCATTCACCCCCCATTTCAAAAGCCGCTTGTTATGCTTTTTATCAATCAGCTTCCCCATGAAAATCTGTAGGAAAATACTGATGATTACAACGACCGCGGCAAAGATGCCGATATTGAGATACTCTCCATTGAAAATGACAAAAAGGAAAATCGGCCAAATCAGAAATCCAACAACACTCTCCGCCCCTTGCGCGAACATCGACGTGGTGAGATATCGATAGTCTTTTGAGAAAACTTTTTGAAACGTCTCGAAGAAACCAAACTCATACTGCACGTTCGTCTTTGGGAGAAATGTGAGTGGGATGAGCGAGAGACAAATCACGATAATTCCAACGGCAAACGTCGCCCCATAAGAAAACCAAGCCACAAGTGCCCCTCCGATAATCGGCGCAATGACGCCGATGATTCGCTGCATGGCATAGAAGATACCCACCTGACGACCTCGACGACCCTTGGTAGAAAACTTTGCAAAGTCCACGTGAAACGGCGCCCAGTAAAACGCCGAAAGAAGCGCGAGACTCACCATGGTCAAGATGATGAGCGGGGTCGGGGCAAGCTCGGGGAGAAAATCGAGGAGAAAGAGAGATCCGTAAAAGACGATCCACGCCAAACTCCCGAGAAGCATGCTGATAACGAGTCCGGTGCGCGAAAAAATCTTGGCGGCCCAAATAAAAAGCGGGATCCGAATGAAGAACGCGACCGCATACCACGTGAGGACAAGCTGGATCGAAAGGCCAAAAAACTCGTACAGGAAAATCGGGAAAAACATCCCGACGATGTTCCCCGCCGCAAACCCAAGAAGACGATTCGTCGCGAGCGAAGGTAGGGCGCCCAGATGCCGAACGTCGAATCGGTGGAAT
>PVBE011747821.1_pt1 | contig 15248 bp, 15 predicted proteins | sample 1631181 | NCBI WGS metagenome assembly PVBE01 (sample SAMN08397723, study PRJNA350692) | Marine metagenome, whole genome shotgun sequencing project. | isolation source: water | place: Pacific Ocean | collected 2012-04 | reverse complement strand
TTCCATTTGTAACCGGGGTCTGCCTCGTTCTGATGGCCATCGGTCTTTTGGTAAAAACCAAACGGCGCTTTGGCTGGAAACCGATGCTTGAATCCATGGGCACAAACGAAATTTTAGGATATCTCGCTGAACCAGAATCTCGCCGTACACTCATGCTGATGCTGGTCGTTTTCGCCTATGTCATGGTCTTAGGACAGATGGATATGGATCTGCGCTTTAAAACCAGCTTTTATACCTTTCGTTTTTCCGGTTTCGAATTGATCTCAATTCCAGTGATCTTTTTTATCCTGAGATTTTTTTGGCGCTCGACGCTGCTCAATTGTTTTTTAGTCGCCATTGGTATTGTCGTTTTCCTCGCCATGGTATTCCGTGACGGATTTCAGATTCTCCTGCCAGGTTCAGGGTGAGGAGTTAGTCATGGAGGAAATTCTGGCTCAACTCGCGATCGCTTTTCAGCCTTGGATGATCTGGGTCTGTCTGCTTGGCGTGACCTTGGGTATTCTCTGGGGTGCCATGCCAGGTCTTTCAACAACCATGGCAATGGCCTTATTAATTGGTTTGTCGACCGGCATGACGCAGCACGTTGCTATTATGTTTATGCTCGGTGTCTATACCGGCAGTGTCTTTGGCGGCGCGATCTCAGCGGTGCTGATAAACATTCCAGGCACACCTGATGCCGTGCCGACCATGATGGAAGGTCACCAGCTGGCCAAAAAAGGCGAAGGCGGTCTGGCCCTCGGCACGGCCATTGTCGGCTCCTTTATGGGCAACTGGGTCGGCATAATTCTATTGATCGCCTTTATTCCGGCTATACTATTCTTGGCTTTGCAGTTTCGATCGTGGGAGATGTTCCTACTGGCCATGTGGGGCATCGCAATCTGCGGTTCCATGTCGGCAGGTGACATGCCGATCAAGGGCTGGATTTCTGGCTGGGTTGGCCTGCTGATTTCCTTTGTCGGCCTCGACGCTATCCACGGTATTCCGCGCTTTACTTTTGGCGTGCGCGTGTTGGAGGACGGTATCAGCTATATTCCCCTGCTGATCGGCTTGTTTGGCCTGACTGAAATATTGAAAGTCCTGCCGCAAAAAAATCCCCCCAGTATCCCCAGCGAAGTTGGCCGTATCATTCCACCCATGAAAATGATGCTGGGTTATACCAAGGCCTCACTCCGCTCTGGTATTATCGGCACCATCATTGGCGCTATTCCGGGTGCCGGGGCCAATGTCGCCTCATTCTTGTCATATGACATCGGTCGCCGCCGGGCCGGTGATGAAGAGCGCCAGAAATGGGGCAAAGGCTCCTACGAAGCCATCGTCTGCGCTGAAGTTGCCAATAATGCCAATATCGGCGGCTCAATGCTACCGACCCTAACCTTGGGTATTCCCGGTAATGCGGCAGCGGCAGCGATCCTGGCGGCTCTTGAGATGAAAAACGTGGTCGTCGGACCTACCATTCAAACGGAAAATCCCGGCATCATTTTTTACATTTATATTGGTCTGATTATCGCCAACTTTCTGATGTATGGCATGGCCATTGCGCTCATAAAACCCTGCGTCAAATTGTTCAGTTTGCCGCGCACCCTGTTGATGCCGTTAATCATACCAATTTGCATGATGGGCGCCTTTGCGGTCAATTTGAATTATTTCGACGTATATTTGATGTTCATCGCCGGCATTGTTGGCTATATCCTGCACCGCTTTGGGTTTCCCCTGGCACCCATGGTGCTGGCGGTAATTTTGGGACCGCTGGCCGATGAAAACTTCCGCCGGGCGCTGTTGGTATTTGAAGATAAGGGAATTTTTGAAGTTTTGATAGATCGTCCCATCGGCACAATCCTTTTGCTAGTCGTCATCTATACGTTTTATGACGGCATCTTCAGACGGGGCAAATAGTAGGTTTTTATTATATTGAGGAAATAATGACTGATACCGTAAATGAAATTGGCCTTGCGATCATCGGCTGCGGCACCATCGGTAGAATTCGCGCTAAATACGCGCGGGAATACCCGGGTATTAAATGGTTGGGTTTATGCGACGTTAACGAGGAGCTTGGCCGCCAGCTGGCTAGAGAGGTCAATGCGGATTTTTTTACGGCCGATGCCGAAAAATTGATCAAGCGATCAGAGGTCAACGCTACAATGATCATCACCGAGGAAAATAAGCATACGGAACCCACTCTGATGGCAGTGGAACGGGGGCACAAGCTTTTCATCGAAAAGCCGCTGGCAACCGAAGCAAGGGAGAGTCTGCAGATCCTGGATGCCATTACAGGTGAAGGTCTTGATGCCTGCATCGGTTACACTCAGCGCTTTCGCCGTCGCTTCCTGGCCGTCAAGGAGCGTCTGCAGAACGGCCAGATCGGCGACGTTCATACCGTCACCACACGCGCTTTTATGAACCGCATGGTGCCCATTGCTACCATCGCGAAAACCAATGAACGCCATAACCTGACCCCCATGGTGGTATCCGGTACCCACAGTCTCGATATGTCCATGTGGCTGATGGAGGGCAAGACGCCTGCGTCCGTGTACGCCAGATCGGTCGACAAGGTGCTGTCCGAATGGGGCACCAAGGATTCCACGCTCGGAATTTTCACCATGGATGACGGCACCCTCTTTTCCATGAACATCTGCTGGGCTCTGCCGGAAGTCTGGCCGGGTACGGTCTATGGTCTGGAAATCGGTATTGTCGGTGAGAAAGGTGTTATCGATATTGAAGATACCCACCGCGATCTGGTCCTGGCGACCGAAGAAAAACTTCCTGGCGGCTATATTTCCGGCGGCTACGAGGCACCCGAACGCCATGTGGACTTCCTCACATCCTATCCGCCGGGTGATTTGTGGAACAACCAGCTATACGGCCCCATGCGCGAGGAAACCATTGGCTGGTTCAGCCGTATCATGATGGGCACACCCACCCCCCACGCCACGGCCAAGGAAGGACACAACAACCTGCTCCACACCATGGCAATGGATTTATCGGCCAAGACCGGCAAGGAGATTGCGCTGCCAATTGATCCGGAAGAGTTTTATAAGTAACGGACTGGCAACAAGGGCGGAGGCTCCCCATCGGCGAGAGCATCACCATTGACCCGCGTTTCAACGGGCCCACCGGATCCGGCAATGGCGGCTATTCCTGCGGCCGGCTGGCTGCCTTAATCGAAGGCGATGCCGAGGTTACCCTGCGCCAGCCCATACCGCTGGGCGTACCGCTGGATATCCGCCCTGGGGCTGATGACCAACTCGCCATGTGGCACGAGGATACGCTGATTGCTGAAGCCAAACCTTGTGAGTTCACATTGGATTTGCCGTCGCCGCCGAACTTCGCCACCGCTGCAGATGCCAGTACCCGTTATAGCGGGTTTCACCACCACCCCTATCCGCAATGTTTTGTTTGCGGACCCCGACGTCCCGCCGAAGACGGATTAAAGATATTCGCCGGTCCTTTACTGGAATCGGAAATTCTGGCTGCCACATGGATACCGGCCCCCGATTTGGCGGACGACACGGGGTTCGTGAAATCTGAATTCGTCTGGGCAGCCTTGGATTGTCCTGGTGGTGTCGCCGCCATGGATGACACGGATTCGGCGATTATTCTGGGGCGCCTGGCAGCGAAGATAATGGCGCCGGTCAAAGCCGGTGAAGGCTACATTCCCATAGGCTGGCATATTTACCAGGAAGGACGCAAATGCTTCTCCGGAACTGCCCTGTATTCAGCGTCTGGCGAACTTTGCGGGCTGGCCAAAGCCACCTGGATTACCCTTTAAAATCACGCCAAGGGACCGACATCCAATTCTTCTGCCAAGTCGGCTAGAACCTTCAGCAAACCATCGTGCAGCGGCACGCCGTTTTCAGCCCGGTCCAGTCGTTTTCGATGGCTTTGTTCCCCGGGGAGATGCACTTCGTCATAGCCCGGCAAGGTCGGCGACGTCTTCATGGACCGGATGACGCTATCAACGCTGCGTTTAAAATTATCAATACCGGCAAAGGCTGCAATGTTGATGGCGGCCACAAATTGACCGGTATTGGTCGGCGTAACGAAATCAGCATTGAAATCGATGACATCCTTGCCGAACGCGGCACCGTTCAGGGTCCCCGCCAGAAGCCCAATCATCAGGGCCAAACCGTACCCCTTAGGCCCGCCGATAGGCAGCAGAAATCCTTCGTCTGATTTTGTCGGATCGGTAAGGGGATTACCTTCCCTGTCGATCATCCAGCCTTCAGGCATTTGTTCACCCCGTTGGGCGGCTGCTTTCACTTTGCCGTAAGCTGCCACCGTCGTCGCCATGTCCAGCACGACGTCCGGTTCTTCCATGGCCGGAACGGCGAAGGCAATGGGATTGGTGCTGAGTAGCATTTCCGTCCCGCCCCACGGCGGCAGATGATTAGCGTTGCCGATGGCGGCGTACAGCCCGATCATATCTTCAGCCAGCGGCATCTTGGCGTAAAGAGAGGCCGGACCGGCATGATTGCTGTGGTGAGCCCCCACCCAGGCAATGCCACTTTGTTTGGCTTTCTCCATCGCTTTTTGGGCGCAATAACGCATGACCAAATGGCCCTGTCCGTTATCGCCATTGACCAGAGCCATGGCATCTCGTTCTTTTTCCACCTTGATGTCGGGGGTCAGGTTTAAACCACCTGACAAGATTCGCTTGATATATCCTGGCAAGCGGAACACGCCATGGCCGTCGGAACCGTTCAAGTCGGCATCCGCCATCAACTGGGCCACGATGTTCGCATCGCCGTCGGGCATCCCAGCCTTCAAGAAGGCGCGATGGATAAAAGATTCAATGTCCAACGCCGGGATTCGCCGGATAGATTCCGTGGCAGCCGCCATGGCAGATGAGCCGTCACCAGTCATGATCTTTTCCCGAATTACATATTATGTCGTTGTCACCACGTCGTCGTCGGAGAGGTGTTCGACGGTTTTGCCGCTTGCTTCGAAAGTTCGCGTCACATGGTCAGAATCGTAGGTCCAAAAAATAATCGCCTGGGTATCACCGATATTCACGAAACGGTGGTATTTTCCCGCTTCAATAAACGTCGTATCCATTGGTTTAACTGGCGTACGCTGGCCTTCGATCTCCACTCCGCAGTCGCCCTGAAGCAAGATCACCTGCTCGTCACAGTTGTGACAATGGACCGGCACCTCCTTACCCACAGGAAAACTGGTCAGACCGGAGGTAATGCGGGCGCCGCATTTATCCTTACTGACAAGCGATGTCGTTTTAACACCGTCGCCACGTTCAAACACCGGCGTGTCGTCAATTTTAATGATCGTGGTTTCTGACATTTAACTTCATCTCCCTGCCCCCGCTTAGGTCTTTTTTTCCTTAACCGTAAATCAGAAAATTCGGACAACGGCTGGTTTTTTTTATTGACCAATTGAATTTCATCAACACGCGTAGCATACTCAAATACAAGAAAATCGCAAAGTCTTATAAAAGACTATTTTATGTGAAATGTTGGATGATATGAATAGGAAAACGAGAGCTGCTGCAGCGAATATGAATGTTAAGGTGGCGGCCCAAAAAGCCGCCCCGAAAAAGCGTCGGTCGGCGAAAAACACGAGCAGAAAACCCCTCTACCAGCAGGTGGACAATATCATCCGACAGCGGCTTATCGATAATGTCTGGGTGCCGGGTGACGCTCTGCCTTCGGAAATTCAATTGGCTGCCGAACTCAAAGTCAGCCAGGGAACCGTGCGCAAAGCACTCAATGATCTGGTGGCGGAAAATCTTTTATACCGCCGCCAAGGCCTGGGTACCTTCGTTTCGGAACACACAGAACGGCGGGCGCTATTCCTGTATTTCAGCATTGTCGGCAACGACGGTTCGCGCCTGCTGCCGGAAAGCAAAATTCTGAAATGCGCCGAAGTCCGGGCGACTGCTGAAGAGGCCGAGAAACTGCAACTTGAACCGGGTGAAGAAGTTGTCAGGTTCCGGCGTGTCCGATTTTTCAACAACGTGCCGACGATTATGGAAAATATCACGCTGCCTCTGGAACATTTCCCAGGCTTCGGCACGGATGTGGAACCGCCCAACAACCTCTTCCGGTTCTATCAGTCTAACTACGGCATAACGGTATCCAAGGCAGAAGAACATCTCAGAGCCGTCGGAGCATCAACGGAAGAGGCAGAGTTCCTCGGCATCAAAAAAGGCACACCTTTGCTGGAAATCGAACGGGTTGCCAGAATTCTGGACGGACGTCCCGTTGAAATACGCGTCAGCCATTGCGAAACCAGCAATTACCGCTACGCCGCTGAACGTGGTTAAGGATTTCTAATTTTTTTTGGGGGAGGGGGCAGTTCTATCGTTAGGGGCTGCCCCCGTTTTTATGAGGGGAAGACGAATGACCAAAAAAATCGGATTTATCGGCCTCGGTGTACTGGGCTCCGCCATGGTGCCCAATTTAATTGAAAGCGGATTTGAAGTGGTCGGATTCGATGTCCGCCCGGAAATTCTGACGGAACTCGGTCTATTCGGCATGACGTCCGGTACTTCGCCCCGGGATATAGCAGAACGGAGCGATATCATAATTACCTGCCTGCCGACCATAGAAATTCTGCATGAAGTCTACGGTGGACAGGATGGTATCGATAAGGCGGGTGAAAAGGATCAGATCGTCATTGAGACCAGCACTTTCCCCGTCGAGGAAAAGGAAAAAGCCAACAGTTTTATGATTGATGCGGGCAAGCGTATGCTGGATTGCCCAGTAAGCGGCAATCGTGTACTGGCCGTCAAGAAGCAACTGACAGCTTTCGCCAGCGGCGACGAGTCCGCCTACCAGGAAGCCGAGGAAGTTATCCAGGGATTTGCCAGCCGCTGCTTTTATGTGGGTACGTTCGGCAGCGGCATGAAGATGAAATTCTGCGCCAATATCTTGAACCTGGTGCATAACAGCGTCGCCGCCGAAGTTATGGTCCTGGGCATGAAATCCGGCCTCGACCCCAAAATGATTCATCAGGTGATCAGCGGTTCCGGATCATCCTCATCCATGTTCGAAACCAGAGGCGCCATGATGGCCAATAACAATTATGTCCACGAGGGCATGAACTTTTCCATACCAATCAAGGATTCCCGCTTTATCTCTGACCATGCCCATAATTTGCGGGTGCCGACGCCGATCTATCAGGCCGCTCTGCAACCCTATTACGCTGCCGTGGCGCAAGGCCATCACGACGAGGACGCTGCTGCCGTCTGTGCCGCCATGGAGCGGGCGGCAAACTGTGAAAGAACCGACGAAGAGACATCAGATAATGAGTTCTAAAACGGGTAAGGTTGGGGTAATCGGTCTTGGCAATATGGGTGGCGGCATCGCCCGCAATTTGAGCAAAGCCGGATACCAAGTTCATGTTTATGACATATTCGACCGGGCTTTAAAACCATTTAGAAAAAAGGCAACAATTTGCGAACCCACTGAAATGGCCTCCAAATGTTCCGTTATTTTTTTTGTTGTCCATGGCTCCAAGGAAATCGAGGAGTTGCTGTCGGGCCGAAACGGTATGCTGTCGGCGGTCCGGAGAAATCTCGTCCTGTACGATCTCACGACGTCTGATCCAGATAATACCAAGAGATTGGCCAGAAAAACGGCCAGAAAGAATGTCACCTATATGGATGCCGGCATGACCGGCGGCGCCGTCGGCGCTGACAAGGGAACGCTTTCTCTAATGATCGGCGGTGACAAAAAAGCTTATAAGCGAACCCGGAAATACCTTACGCCATTTACTGAACAGTTGTTCCACGTGGGCAAATCGGGCGCTGGGCACACCTTGAAACTAATTTTCAATATGGTGGTGCACACCAATTTTCTCGCCGTCTGCGAGGCCGGTCATATTGCAAAAAAGGCGGGTATCGACTTAAACGATATGATTGACGTCTTCAATGCCGGTAACGCCAGAAGTTACATCAGCGAACAGCGCTTCCCCAACCACATTTTAAGCGGGACCTGGGACGGCCGGTCAAGTGTCTACAACCTACACAAGGACCTGGGTATGGCCATGACGATGGTGGCGAAGTTTGGCACCACTGCCAAACTGGGCAAAAACACCCATGCCTATCTGAAACGGGCGGTCAAATTCGGCATGTCAGAAAAAGATTTCACCCGTCTTTACCAAATATTCGGGGAAATTACATAAAAAAACAGCGCCCCCGTTAGGGAGCGCCAAATTTTAGATGCGTATTATAAGTCTTTATTTCTTCATGAGGCCTTGAACCATGGCTTTGTACGCCTTGCTTTGCATTGGGCGTGCTTTTTCATAGGCTTCACCAGGTACGTAGTCGGTGATTTCGCCAATGGCTTTGATAAGTTTCTTATAGGTTTTATGACCTTGCAATTTGGTCATAGCGCCGCGCAGTTTCGCCAGACGATCAGCCGGGATTCCACGCTGCGCCATTAGGACGCGGTGCATCAAACCAATATCTGCCGTGTAGCCGAGATCCTTGAAGGTCGGCACGCCAGGGAAAGCCGTTTTTTCACCGGCGCTGATCAGCACCCGGACTTTTTTACCCTGAGCCTTAATGGTGGACTTGAACTGGAAGGTAAAGTCGGCTTCGCCGGCCAGGAACCCCCTGAGGGAAGGTCCACCGCCCTTATACGGCACCATGACGACATCTTTAACAATCCCGGCTTCGGTGAAAAGCTGCAAAGCCGGTGCATGGGTGGCGCCCCAGTTACCTGAATGGGCAAATTTCAATTTGCCCGGGTTGGCTTTGGCAAACTTCACCAAATCTTTCCAGGATTTGAACGGGCTGTCGGCGCGCACGATGGCCGAAAAGCTGCCTGAATTCAATTTACCGACGGTGACAAAAGCTTTGTCAGTATTGTACGGCAGTTTTTTGACATGCTTTTGCAGCTGGTCATAGTAGTTGTGAGTGAACAGCAGCGTATACCCGTCAGGCTTCGCCTTGGCAGCCGCAGCCGTGCCGACCTGACCTGAAGCGCCCGGCATCAATTTTACGATCAGTGCATTGCCGAGAAACTCGGGAATGACACTGGTAAATACACGCGCGTTCCTATCATGGGAGCCACCGGCACCCAACGGCAGAATTAATGTAATCGGTTTTTCCGGATATTCGGCTTTGGCGTCGTCAATTACGAGCCCCAATGCGAGCGCCGCACCCAGAAGAAGTTTTGTTAAATTGCGAATCCGCATTTTCTTTCCTCTCTGTTTTTACTTTCTTAAAATTCTGTATCTCTCCCGAATGGATTGAGATACACCTAAACCCCTTAAATTAGTCTTATATAAGACATCAAGGGGAATGCTTTCGTCAAGCCCCTATTGGCACTTGATCAACTAACCCGTCCCGAATTCCTTGCGCAACCGAGCACTGCGCCGCCACATTAAGAACGTAACAATTGGAGTTAAGGCAAAAATTGCGGCAGAAATAGGACGTTCAAACATCATGTATTGGAACAGATGTCCGCTCGATAAGGTGACGCTCTGACCGAATGAATATTCCAGGGTCGGCCCCAGGATAAACCCCATGGCCATAGGCGTGACGTCAAAATGCAGTTTTTTGGCCATATAGCCGAAAGCGCCAAAGAAGACGAGAACGCCGAGATCAAATGGCTGCGCCCGGAATATCCAAGTCCCGGCAAAGGCGAATACCAGTGTTAACGGCAGCAGAAACGATTTCCGGATGGTCACGACCTTGGCGAAAAACGGGATACAAACATAGCCGATCCCCAGGAACAGAACATTGGCGATCACCATGGCAATCAAAATAGCGAAGACCATCGGGCCCTGCTCTTCCATCAACTGTGGCCCTGGCCGCATGCCCTGGGCAATAAAGGCACCAACGAGAATTACGGTCAGATTGTCACCAGGGATACCCAACGTCAGCAGCGGCACCAAGGTTGGTCCGTTGACCGCATTATTGGCAGCTTCCGCCGCGGCCACACCTTCAATTTCACCCGTGCCGAATTTTTCGGGATGAGGCGACGCCGCCTTGGCAGCTGCATAGCCCATAAAGGCCGCCACCACCTGCCCAACCCCAGGCACCATACCAATTAAAGTACCGATCATGGTCGATCGCACGATCGTGCGGCCACAGGATTTGAATTCAGTGAAGGTCAAGCGGTCACCGGAAATCTTCAATTCGCTTTTGTTGACGATGGATGACGCTTTTTTCTCGATGCCGGTGAATATCTCAGGCAAGGCAAAAACACCGATCAACATCGGCAGCAATGGGATACCGGATTCGATCTCTGGAAAGCCGAATGAAAACCGGGATAAGGCACCTATGGGGTCCTGGCCGATCATGCCGAAGAACAGCCCCACTATAAGCATAAGTAGTCCTTTGACGAAAACACCGCTCGACGTCGCTGAAATCACCACCAGCGCGAGAAATAAAATAGCGGCGAGTTCGGGCGGACCCAACAATAAGGCAATCGCGGCAATGGGACCGATCAGCGCGATGGTGATAATATCGCTGGTCAGATCGCCTGAGACCGATGAAAAAAGGGCAATTTCCAATCCTTTGCGGGCCTGGCCTTTTTTGGTTAGAGCGGGACCGTCGAAAGTTGTCGCCACGGCAGCGCCGGTCCCCGGCATGGAAACCAGGATGGCCGGGATCGAACCGCCGTATATCCCACCCTTATAAACCCCGATCAGAAATGGAATGCCAAGGAGCGGATCAAGGAAAAACGAAATCGGCAGTAGGATGGCCATCGCCATCAGCGTGGTGAACCCAGGCAATGAGCCAACAAACATACCGAGGAATAATCCTCCGGACATATACAGCATGGTATCCAGGCGGAACGCTAATCCGATACCCTCGATAAATGACTCAAACATTCAGCGCTCCTTAAAAAAACGAATTATTGGACAGATATTTCATCGGCCCGTAAATGAAAGAGTCTTTGGCGACAACGTCATCTATTGGAAAAGGCGGCAGTTCGATAAACAGTACTTTGAGAAAAATCAGGTAGATCATCATAGGAACGGTCAGACTGATCGCCCCGCCCAACGCAAAACTGCGGTTGCCGAAATAGGTCGACATGGCGAACACCAATATAGCGCTACCGAAGACAAACCCCAGATTAACCATCAGTGGTACATATATGGCCATCATGATTAACGTTATGGTCACATTGCTGATCGCTTCCTTGTCCAGATCACGCAGCAAATTTTTCTGATCAATACCGAAACTGACTATTAAGAACCAGACCCCCAGTAGGAATAAAATCACGGCGATGATTTGGGGAAACAGTTCCGGCGGCAAGTTAAACTGGCCGACCGATAACTGGATCAAAGGTTTATCAATGTGATAGGGGATTATCAAATGGAGCCCGATTGCCAGGGCAATGAAAATGATTGCCGCAACCGAGTTAAAATTGAACCGCCGCCGCTCTGTCGGACCATTAGCTGTTTGGTCTGCTGTCATTGTATGTTTCTTCCCCGAGGGCAGGTCAATTTAACATTAACTCGGTATTCTGATTGACGATATATCCGTATCGTTCATCGGCAAGGTAACCGGCTCATTCCTTTCGACTGACAAATCAGCCGCCATGTATACTTCCATCACCATGCGTGCCTGTTTGGGCGTCACCATAACCGGACGGTCCAGGGCCACGGCTTCCAGGAAATGCAGACCCTCATTGTGCATCGGACCGGCAAATACATGTTCTACTTGCTCACCGGGCATGGTGGACATGGGCAGCCGAATACCGTTTTCCATTGTGTTCAAGATCACGTCCCGATGGGTATCATCAATAACCAACATACCTTCGGTACCGGTAAATTCAATCCAGGTGCCGGAATAGTTGGGGTGTCCCGGCGGCATGGTCCAACCGGCGCCAACCGTCACAACAACACCATTGTCCAAGGTCACCATCATCCATTGGGCGTCCTCCAATCCGGTAACATCTTTCATCACGCCGTAGGCGGACTGAGAATAAACGCGGACCGGTTTAGCCGGTTCCAGGCACCAAAGCAGAAAATCGAGATCATGGGTCGCTTCCATGGCAGCCGGTGATAGCTTGATCCGTCCGCCGATTTTGTTGCCTAGCCCTCTGGTGATATGACGGCTGACCACGGCGGCGACCGGTTTGCCCAAAGTGCCGTCGTTGAGACTTTTTTTGGCGTAGGCGAATTTGGGATTAAAGCGTTGGGAATAACCGATGGTTAATTTAGCATCGTTCTTGAGCGCCAAGCCGACCAGTTCATCAGCTTCATGCAAAGTCAAAGACATTGGTTTTTCCAAGAAAACATGCTTGCCTGCTTCGAGGCACTCCTTGGCCATCGGATAATGAATATCTTCCGGCGTAGCAGAAATAAAATAGGCGTCAATTTCATCCAGTTTCAACAGGTCCTTATAGTCCGTCGTCGCCGTCACGGGATTAGTTGATTTTTTGACTTCTTCCAAACGGTCCGGATTGTTCTCTGCAATATGAATATCTTTGACCAGCGGGCTTGATACACAGGTATTAGCCCTGATACCACCACACCACCCAGTGCCGATAACACCAACATTTATTTGTTTCATATTCATGTTCCCTAGAGGATATCTTTTTATTTCAGCCTGGAAAAAACGCAGCAAGTCTTATATAAGACTTAGGAAAGCTATTATTATTCCAGGGAAGCTGTCAAGAGAGCAATCTGCAATTATTTGAATTCGTTGTTTTGGGGCCGACAATATTTCTGGCAAGAAAGCGGTGCGGGTGTTATTGACGCCCGATTATTTAAAAAACTAATATTTTTTTACATTAGGGAAGAGGATAAATTCATGGCCAATCCATTAGTAGCAGTCGCCGATTCTGTGTTTCCAAGCCTGGATCCGGCCAAAGAGGCATTGGCGCGCGTCAATGCCGAACTGAAACTCGCCGAGGAAGCGACACCGGATAAAATCCTTGCTGTCGCCGCTGAGGCTGACGGCCTGCTGGTCACTTACGGACAAATCACCGCCGAAGTTATCGCCGGCTTGAAAAACTGTAAGGTCATCGGCCGTTTCGGTATCGGTATCGATAACATCGATATTCCGGTCGCTACTGATGCCGGTATTACAGTGACCTATGCTCCTGTCTATTGCCTGGACGAAGTGTCGGATCATGCTATGGCACTTTTGCTTTCACTGGCCCGCAAGATACCTTTCGCGAACAAGCGTGCTGCTGAAGGAAGATGGGAAATGAAAGCGGTTACGCCGATCGGTCGTTTCCGCTGCAAAACCATGGGCTTGATCGGTTTGGGTAATATTCCTCAGAAAATTGTTGGTAAAGCACAGGCTTTCGGTATCAACGTCATCGCCTCCGACCCCTATTGCCTGGATGAGGTATTCAACCGTCTCAACGTTGAAAAAGTCGAATTGGATGATCTTCTGGCCCGCTCCGACTATGTCTCGGTCCATGCGCCGCTGACACCTGAAACAGAGAATATGTTTAATATGGACGCTTTCAAGAAAATGAAATCTTCGGCTTTTTTGGTCAATACGGCCCGGGGTCCTTTGGTGGAAGTCAACGATCTCGCCGCCGCTCTGGAGGCTGGTGAAATCGCCGGCGCCGCCTTGGATGTCATGCCCGTGGAACCGCCCGAAGCTGACAATCCGTTGCTCGGCCGGGATGACGTTATCCTGACGCCTCATACTGGCTTCTATTCGGAAGAAGCACTGCTGGATCTACAAACCACCGTGGCCAGCGACGTCGCAGCCGTGCTGGCCGGTGAAGCGCCCAAATACCCAGTTAAGGTATAGAATTTCCAGCTGCCACGCCGCTTGGGCGGCGTGGCGCCACCTTGCAGCCAGCAAACGCTTGCGCACCATGACCAGCAGGTCGGTTAAATCCGTCAACTGCACGCCATCCCGCTCCGTTAGCATCCGAATGGTCGGATCTTTCAGCTAATCATCGAGGCTTGGCTCCAACGATGCACCCAGCCACTAAGCAAAAATCACTATACAGGGCTGGGTTTTCTGAAGATTTTGAATCACGCTAAGTCCATGAATAATTGTTCTTTCCCATTGGGCACGGACGGTATGATGGTGGTGACTTCCGGACCTGCCGTATGACCGACATAGGCCGTGCCGTTGACCACTTCGATCTGCCCGCCGCCCTTGCAGTCAACATAGGCGATTTCGCGAATTCCTTTTGCTTCAGGCATGATTACTTCCCCTGCTTTTGCTCTCGCCCGTGTTAGGCATATTTTGGTTTTTTATAATTTGAGCTTAACATGATCGACAATAAAGACTACCAATTCTATCAAGATTAAATAAACGGAAAATGAGACGTCGATGCAAGAGGACGCTGAGCAAGCCCTTTCCTTGGAAGGTTCCAAACGATTGCTGCGCCATGTGTACCGGGTGCGGGAAAACCGGCGGCATATACTCGACCGCGTGCCGTTCATTCTCCGCTGGGGAAAGTGGAGGAAAAAGACAGAGCGGCAGGTCCTGGCTGACTGGGCCGGCGGTTATGTGCTGTTCAATGAGCGGGACTATCTATACCTGCCAGCGGGCATGGACACCATGTCCACCCACTATTTAATTCGGCCTGCCGAAGCCGAAGCCACCGTGCAAAATTTCTGCCCGCCGGGCGGCACGGCCATTGATATCGGCGCCAATTACGGCGAATGGACCGTGCAGATGGCCCGGGCGGTAGGACCGGCTGGTAAAGTCTACGCCTTCGAACCGGTCCAGGCACTGGCCGGTTGCGTCCAGAAAACCATGGATGTGAATGGCCTCAAACAGACAGAGATTGTAGCACTGGCAACCAGCAATAAAGATGGCCAAGCCAGCTTTCCGGTTAACCTCGATCATTCGGGACGATCTGGGTTTGGCCAGTCCCATGCCGGTGACGCCATTATAGAGATTTCGGTTAAGACTGTTAAATTGGACAGCTTCGTACGAGAGCGGCAAATCAACCGGTTGGATTTTCTGAAGATAGATGTGGAGGGCCATGAATCCGAAGTCCTGGAAGGTGCCCAGAATATTCTCAGGGATTTAAAACCGGCGCTGGTGTTGGAGGTAGGCATTAGCCCCGACCAGGACCGGGAGAAAATCCACGGCCTCCTGACCGGTCTCAACTATCGAATGATCGGCATCCTCCTCCCCCACGGCATGGCCGAAGGCGACTGGAAAAGTTACCGGGCTCGAACAGGGCCGTTCGGCACTGATTTTATCAATGTCCTGTTTGTAGCAGATACCATGTAGGAAATTACGATGAACAGCGACCAAAAAATCAGAATTGGTATGGTGTTGTTTCCTAATTTGACCCAACTGGATTTAACGGGTCCATACGAAGTGCTGAACACATCGACGGTTG
>PVBE010566977.1_pt1 | contig 15249 bp, 9 predicted proteins | sample 1631181 | NCBI WGS metagenome assembly PVBE01 (sample SAMN08397723, study PRJNA350692) | Marine metagenome, whole genome shotgun sequencing project. | isolation source: water | place: Pacific Ocean | collected 2012-04 | reverse complement strand
TGGGGAAAATTACTCCAAAAGCGTAAAGCTACTGGCGAGCCGTATATCCTCTTTAAAGGAAATACAAACAAAGCTAATCCAAAAGCTTATAAGTCGAACAGCTTAAAAGTTCATATGACTAACATTTGTAGTGAAATTGTTTTACATACAGATGAATCACACAGTTTTGTGTGCTGTCTATCCTCAGTTAATCTGGATAAATATGATGAATGGAAAAATACTAATCTTGTTTATGACTCAATCTGGTTTTTAGATGGAGTGCTATCCGAATTTATACAAAAAGCCAAAGGAAGAGTTGGATTTGAAAATTCTGTAAGATCAGCTGAAAAAGGAAGAGCATTAGGATTAGGTGTTGTAGGGTGGCATACACTTTTACAAAAGAACGGAATTGCTTTTGAAGGGCTTTTAGCACAGTTTAAGACTAGAGAGATATTTTCTAAGCTTAAGATAGAAACAGAACGTGCTTCTAGAGCTCTTGCGGAGACATATGGTGAACCTTTATGGTGTGTGGGTACTGGAATGCGTAACACACATTTAAGAGCTATAGCACCTACCGTATCAAATAGTAAATTAAGTGGGAATATATCACCAGGAATTGAACCTTGGGCTGCAAATGTATTTACTGAACAAACAGCTAAAGGAACTTTTATAAGAAAAAATAGAGAACTACAAAAAATATTAAGAAGGCTTAAAGCCGATACTAATAAAGTGTGGGATAAAATTTTGGAAGATGGAGGATCAGTCCAAGATGTGAAAGAACTTGACGGGTGGTTTTTTGATAAGGGTAAGTTAACCCAAAATCATGAAAACGGCGAGCCCGTAAAGAATGTATTTAAAACGTTTAAAGAGATTAATCAACTAGAATTAGTTAATCAAGCTGGTATAAGGCAAGATTATATTGATCAAGCAGTTAGTTTGAATTTAGCGTTTCCATCAGAAGCTCCGCCAAGATGGATAAACCAAATACATATAGAAGCATGGAAACATGGAATCAAAACTCTCTATTATATGAGGACTGAGTCCGTATTAAGAGGGGATATTGCAGCTAATGCAATAAATCCAGATTGTTTATCATGCGATGGATAACTAAATAAATAAATAAAATGGCAAAAAGATTCACTTTTGCAGATGCAAAAAAGAAAATTAATGATTTAGAAAAAAAATTAGAACAGTCTAAAAAGAAAGCTGCTAATCTAATTTTAAATACTGAAGATAACGTTTTTACTTCCAAAGAGTTAGAAAAAATAAGGTTTCTAGAACTTTGGGCAATTATTGGGCCTATAGCTGGTGTTATTGCAGGAGTATTAATAGGAATGTTTATATAAAAAAAATAAAGGGTAGCCAAATTAACGGTTACCCTTTTTTTTATTTTACTCTACGCATAATAAATAAGCACATTAAGAATAAGCAAACTATATATAAAGCAAACTCCATATTATTTAAGCACTTTTTCTATAACATCTAAAATTTCACCTTTAGATACTTTTAATTTAAAAGATAAATCTGCTGTCCATTGGTATTTTACTTTACCATCTACATATAAAATTAAGATAGGTAAAGGTTTACCAGAAAAACTTTCCTTAAAGTTGGGACCTTGATGTTCTATAGTAGCATGATCTATTCTTATTTTATGTGCCATGTATCTGCTTGGTAATTCTCCTCGTGGAATATCATTTTTTAAATTCCAACTTGAATTAATTTGTAATAATTGGATATCTTTGATTTGGCTAAAGCCAACATAGGCAATTAAAAACAAAATTAAAGTTAATATATATTTCATTGTATTATTTTTTAATTATTTCATATAATTTTTCATCTATTTTATCGAGCTTTTGCGAATTTTCTTGAACTTTTTCTTCAGTGTTCATTATGGATTCACGAATTAACTCATCTTTTAAGTCATACTCTGTCCTCGATACTGGAGGTTCAGGTAAAAGTTTTGCTTCATCGATCTCTTCTTGTAAAGTATAGTACATTCCTATTAAAGTAGCTAAAGCCACCCCAATTCCTATCATTGTTTTAATACTCACTTGAAATTTAGTGTCTTCACTAAGTTCACCCATTGTCGTTTATTTGTATTTATAGTTATTAATTATTTTACATTCCAAAACCAGTGCCTCTGCCTTGATACTGTTTATCACCGCTTGAGGTTGTGCTTGATGATGTTGGTGTAAATTGGTTTTCATAAAGACTTTCTCCAACATTTTCTGGTGGTTGCTGTGATGCTAACTTATTGTTGTCCTCAACTTTAGTAGATTCTTCTTTATTTTCATCCCCCTTCTCAACTAAAGATGGATCTGGTGGTCTAGTTCCTTTTTTAAATCCTGATAATGCTTGTTGTCTATCTTTATATAGTTTAGTAGCTTCTTCTGTAGATATTTGATTTCTATTAGCCATTCTTTCTATTCTGCGGTTGTCTCTATCTACCCTTATTTGACCACGCTCAATATCTCTTTTGTTTTGGTCAGCATCTCTTTGAACACTTCTATCGTGTTTTCTTCTTTTTCTTAACGCTTGAACTTGTTTTTCTTCTGTAGTTAAATTTTTATCTTGAAGAATAGCTTCCCCTTTTCTTCTTAATTTATTTGTTCTAACTGAATTTGCTGGCGCTTTAGCCTTTTCTTCTTTTTTTGGCTCTTTTTGTGACTTTTCAAGGGCCGTACTTCCTACTTCTATACCATATTGTGCAGCTAAGTTATCATATTTTACTGGACTTCCCATAATTTATATTTATTTATACCGTTCGTTGTTTACTTAATTTATTAGCTTCTATTTCCCAAGGTAAAGCTCTATCCCCTTCTTTATATAATTTACCATTCCAAAAGATTTTGCTATCAGCTGTTCTTAATGCTTGCTGATTTTTCCACCTAATGTATTCATCATTATAATCTAATTTTCCTGTTTTGAATTGAAGCAAATGAGCTTCTTCATGAGCCTCTACCTCTGCCTCTTTTTCTTTAGATAAACCTTTTTTGATTTCAATAGTGCCATCTTTGTTAGCTCTTCCTAAAACCCCTTGAGGTAATTCCATTTTTATAGGACTTTTTTTCTTTTTTACTTTTTTCTTTTTAACTTTTTTCTTTGATGTAGTACTTTTTTTCTTAGTTTTCTTAGGAGGTATTTCAGGCCATTGGACACCCACATTGTAAGGTGACCAACCTAATGATAAAAATATAGATTGCCATGCTTCGGTTCTGTCATCCGACGCAGCTTTCAAGTTTTCAATCTTCTTAAATATTCTATCAGCTGGTACATTGGTTAAACCTGATACATAATTAGCTACAGCAAATCCTTTATAAAAAGGATCATTTTTGTATTGTCTCCATGTTTCAAATTTCTGTGCTTCAACAATATCCCCAATCTTTTTACTAAGTGGAGGTGAAATTGAAAGACCTCTCTGTATTAATTTTAAAGCACCATCCCTTATATATTTACCTTCTTTTCTTTTTTGGTATTGAGAATAGTATTCCATAGCAAGACTTTTAAGAGCTGCAGTTGTTGCTCCCGCAAATCCTATACCTCTAAGTAAGCCATCTATAACACCATGAAGAGCATAATCAAGCTTTCTTTTTTCTTTTTCATCAAGCTCATCATCATCATCAGCTAATAAAGAAAATAACCCTTGTTGTAATGCTACAAATATTAAACTTTGTGCCATTCCATAATAAATAGCTTTAGACATATTTGTTTTAGCGTCTCCTCTTCTATAAATAAGATTACCTATAGCTTTTTTATGAGACCTAGCTAGCTGTAAAGGTGTATTAGCAAAAGCTAATATAAGTCTACCTATATCTGATGATTGTTGTCTAGATATTCTATCAGGTCTCGAAGACTGTTGATGCTCTTCAGAAAGTTCACGAAGCTCTAACATAACTTGAGCATCTGCTTCCTTCTCGGTCATTGTACCTTCTTTAAGTAATTGGTTTAATCTATTTCTATACCAAGTAGCTCCACCAAAAGATATAGCATTGCTATCACCCCATTGTGTAGGTTTAAACCCTAGTTCAAGTAGTTTTTTATTTAATTTTAAGAATAAATTACTTGGATTTGAATCAGCTATATCTGCCATGTTAACTTCAATAGCCATCCCTCCTCTTCTTTCTTTTAAAAATGGGGAGTTCCATATTTTAATATAATCTTTTAAAAACTGAGGAACATTAGCCATTGCTTTGGCCATCATAAAGGGGTTATTAAAACTCCAATTAGTATAGTTTACAATAGATAACTGCTGAAGAATTGCTGATCTCATATTAATAGCCATTACTGCACCAACAGATTGATTAATCCAAGTCATTACAGCGTTAAATTCTTTATCTTTCCCCTTTTTACGGTTTATACCCGTAGTCATTCTTTCTAAAATATTTTCCAATGCATTAGCAAAATCATTACCATATGCTTGTTTTATTAATTTTAAATTTTGTGGAGAAAAAATCTGATTCTTATTATTTATAAAATCTTGTAAAAATATATCTCTTAAAGAGGTGTTGGCAGCATTAGCTATATCTGTATCAATATTGCCGCCTAACCATTCTTTAGTAATATTAGGATATCCATTATCTAATTTAGTTATTTTAGATAATTCTTCAGCAAAAGCTTTAAGTTTAGCATCGCCCTCAACTAAAGCTATTAGATCTTCAGTATCAGCTTTATTTAAACCTAAATCTTGTCCAGCTTTATTATATAGATAAGCTCTAACAGCTTGCTCTTTAGTATATAATCCTCCTAAAACCTTTTCGGCTAATAATTTTTTATTTTTAAATCTTTTCTTTAATGCTTTATAATCTTCGGCTAATGAAACTTTTGCGGCAGTCCATGCATCAATACCTTTAGCAAACGGATCTAATAAATTTTCTTGGAACCATTTTTGTTGTTGTTCTCCTATTTTGCCACTACCTAAAAAATAAGATAATAAACCAGCAAAATCATCAGCTCCAGGTGGAATATAAATATTAAATTTATTTAATATCCTGCCAAGCTTAGAAGGTTTATTAGTTCTAATCAAAGAATCCATTTCGTCTTCTAAAGTTTTTTGGCCATCTTCTTTAGCTTGTTGCACTCTATTTGTTACACCTAAGTCGGTTAACATTTTTTCAACAGCTTCAACATTAGTCTTAGAGTCATCGGCAAAGAAAACGTCATTGTAACCCTCTGAAACTTTTTCAGCAATCCACATAGCTTTAGCGCCGGGAGTACCATTTTCTATTCCAGATATATTTTTTAGTGGAATACTAATATTTAAAGTATTTCGTAAAAATTCTTGTATAGCTGCCGCTGCTTCCGCTGGGCGTGCTGTTAATACAAATACATCTCTATCGCCTAATGCCTCAGTAAATCTTTTAGCTAATGTAGCTAAGGGGCCTTTAGTGCCGTCTTTTACTTTATTAAACTCAGAATAATCAAAAGTTGCACCGGACTCTTTTAAGGACTCATATTGTTCCGCGAACTCTGTAGCATTTAAACTACCTTCCGTTCCATCTGGGAGCGTGTAAAGTACCTTAGAATTAGTTTTAGCCAGCGTATCGTCGAAATCAAATACTCTAGCCTTCTTAGTTGGATTTTTTGGATTTGAAGCTTCACTTTTAGCTTTTCTAAGTATATTTAATTTTTCAACAATTTGATCTGTACTTAATCCGTCAATATTAATTCCAAACTCTTTTAATAAAGCATTATCAGTTTTTCTTGATTGTTCTTGCATTTGAGCAACGCCTTTTTCTGAAAGAATGGCCAATTTAACTTGAGCAGGGTTTTTTTCATTTCTTATTTCTTGAACAGAAACACCGACAAACTCGGCCCATTCTGCTTTAGTCATATAATTTTTTATTTTATTATATCCTGCATTAATAGCTTGACTCAAGCTTTTCCCCCCTTGATATGCCAATTTAACGGCTCTTAATCCACCTGCTAATAAATGGACAGGAACAGCAGCTAAATTCATTTGTAAAGTGCCTTGTGAACCTGTAAGCTCAGTTAATTTAGCTATAGCTCTATCAAGTAAATTTTCTACTTGGTCCCCTGTTTGTTCAGCGATACCTTCTTGTTGCAATTGTTTAACATCGGGCGTTATAGTTCCATCAGATTGAACATTAAATTCTTGTGCAACAGTTTTACCGTTTCTTAAAATAATAGCATTGGGATCTATACCACCACGCGTATTATTTACATTAGCATTAAAATATCTAGCCCAAATATTATCTGTTAACATCCAACCAGATGGTGTAGACTCTTTATATGTAAAAGGTCTGCCGTCAACTCCAATTCCAGCTAATTTATCATCAGATGTTTTTAATAAAGGCCCTTGAAAATAATTCTTTTTGATTAAATCAAAATTATTTTTTACTGTTCCATTAATAGCTTGCTCAAATAGATATTTAGCTACAGCAGAAGCGGGTAAAGTATGTTCTTCTACAAATAGTCTATTTCCTAAATCATTTAATAATTTACTTGAATTAGTAAATCCTCTTGGAGCTAGTTTTCTAATAAAATGTCCTTGCCACGATGGAGAAGATTTTAACAAAGCAGATACTATAGAAGCGTTCTTTTTATTTACTTTACCATTGTCAAGCATGTACTCTTGAAAAATATCAAATATTTTTTCTAATGCCACTAATTTATTATCTTCTTCTTTCCAATTTACTTTTGTAAGAACAGTTTTCCCCTTTATTTCACTAGTATAAGCACTTTTCTTTAATGCTTTATCAATAATAGGATCTTTGGCAAAATTTTCTATTCCCACCTCCTTAATCCAAGCATCAGCTTCGGCGGCGTTTTTAAAAAATACATGTCTGTCATGGTCTCTTTCTATCCTACCAAAACCTTGCTCTTTTTTTTGTTTTTTTGAAAGGGTTTCATATGTCTTTTTTAATAACAATTCCCCATCAAGGTTTTTTACGTATTTTAATCCGTCAGCTTCTACAAATATTTTAGGTTTACTAACACCTTGAAAACTTCTAAATAAACTAGCTGGTAATAATTTAGTTAATCCTGTTTTAACTAAATTTTCTAAAAAAGCTTCTCTCTCCTTAGCATTATTTAAATTAATATCGTTAAATCCATGCGTTAACGCTAAAGTACTCCAACGGGTAAACCCATATCTAGCAAATTCTTTTTCAATTTTTTTAGTAATTTTTTGGAATATATTACGAGCATATGATTCTAATAAACTTAAACCTTTAGCAGCTTTTTCAAGTTCTTTGGTTTGTTGTTCTAAAAATTTATTTTTAATATCAGCATCTGTAGTTAATGCATTTATTGCTTCTGCAGCCCCAATAGAGGAGGCTACAGCTTCTATTAAATTCATTCTACGATCAGACATAGTATTTGCTGCTTTATCTTTAGCAGTATAATAATCTATGAATGCTTGTTGATCAATAGTTTCAAAAGCAGCTTTTACTAATTCACCGTTTTTTTCAATTAAAAATCCAGCTTCAACAAAAGGATTTATCCCGGTCTTATTATTACGGGCCATTCTCATGCTTTCTACTGTTAGTGTATCATATAATGCTTTTGTATTCTTAGTTATAAAATCTGTAAATCTCTTATTTCCTTTTTTATCTTTACCAAAAAATTCTTTTAGATCCCCATATAACAAATCTTTAAAAGCCTTGCTTATTTCTCCTTTAAATTTTCTAGAATCAATTTTACTTTTTAAAGTAGATAAGATAGTAGGAATACTAGCTTTAAGTTTTTTAGTTATATTTTTTGGTAAATCTAAAAGCTTACTAGTTTCTATTATTTTATTTGCTTCATTTTCTTCCTCAATTTCTTCAATAATTGTTTGAGAAATCTTATCAGTTAACTCTTCCGTAAATTCATTATTTTTACCTGTAGCCTGGTCTATTAATCTATTAGCTCTTAAATTTAATCTATTGCTAATAAATTTATCTAAAGTTTGTAAACTAGGATCAAATTTTTCCTTAGACTTCTCTTCCCCCTTTATCATTTCTTGAGCTGCAGATTGCAAATCTCTAATAAAATCTTCTCTTGTTAAAGTTCCAAGTTTGTTTTTAGGAGTCCTATCATATAATCTTTGGGCTATTTTTTCAAAAATTGGTGCTGCAATTTTATTAAATTCATTAACAAATTTATTTTCACCTCTTTGCGTTGTAGGTAATTTCCCTTCTTTGTCTATAGTTGAATCATATAATTTTTGTAATTCAGTATATTCGCCTTTAGTTTTATCAACTTTTTCTATAAAACTATTTCTTTTTTTATCAAAAATAGTTTTAAGTCTTTTGTATTGTTTATTATACTCAGTTGGTGTTATTTTTTTAGATTTTAACGCATCACTTAATTCAGCAGACTTAGTAATAAAAGCTTGATTTAATTCTTTTATAGAGTTAGCTTTCCCTATAGTTGTTGGAATAATACTAAAAAATCCTGATTTTTCAGGTACTAAATATTTTATTTTATTTTGAACATTTTTTATTTTTAAATCTAATAATTTTATTTCTTCAGCAGTAGTAGCTTTTTTTCTACGCTCTTGTAAATTTAATAAAGTATTAGATAATATTTGGATTTGTTTGTCTATATATTCATTACGACCCATTTTTCCTTTAGTAACATTATTTTCATACTCTTCTATTGAAAAAGTTTGAGGATCAAAATTCTTTTCGCTTAATCTTATTAATATAGAATTTTTTTCATCTTGATAGCCATCCCATTTTCTTTGCTGGATATCAATCATTTTTTTTCTATTTTTTTCACTAAGCTTAGTGTTATTAGCTATTTTTATAACCCTTCTCTTAATGTTATTTTGTAAATCATATATTTTAAAAAGCCTTTTTTTCTCTGTAGTAGTAGCATTATCAAAGCTTTCATTAGCATTTCGCATTATCCTCTTCTGCTTAGCATCGATTTCAGCAATATTATTTAAGATGTCTTTTCTTTCAGTTTCCGTTAAATTATCATTATTAAGTTCATTATTTAACTCTTTAATTAATTGATTACCAGTTTGAATTTGATTTCTTACATCTTCACCCCAAAATACTTTACTTAAAGCTCTCCCAGCCAATGGTGCTTTATATATAAATCCACTCATTACAGCCCCACTTGCAAATGAATCAGCTAGCCCTCTAGTTAATTCAACATCTTTGTCTAATAGATATTTATCAGTCATGTTTTCAGCTAAAGTTGCCGCAACTTCTGAACCACCTTCTTGGAACATGTCTTTAGTCCACCTAAGGTAATCATTTGTAAGATATCTTTTTACTGCCTCAATAATAGATTGATCGCCTTTAACAGCCTTCATTACACCTTTCACCTGCCCTAAGGTTATTTTTTCTGAAAGATATTCAGCTCCCCCTACTATAGCTGGAGCTAATAACAATTCAAGCCCACTATAAGTTGGCCCGCCCGGTAAACCCATTTCTTTTTCCATTTCTAGAAATTTACCACCTGCGGCTGAAGCCCCTAACACCGTTAAAGAATATGTAGGCATAGACATCATAGTTGCCATTATTGGAGCTTGATTACCAATTAATTGCGCTATCCAACTTGCAACACCACCCAGGCTATCTATGTCTGTTACCTCTTGATTTTTTGCAAAAGTACCCCTAATATTTTCAGAAACATTATCCAAGAAATCATTAACATCTTTAGTTTCCTCACTAGCTAAAAGATTAAAAGCGGGGCCAGCTAAAGCAAACACCCAATCTGGCATATCATATTTATTGCCAGTAATTCCTTTTGCTAAATTATCCGCAGTAGTTTTTAAATATCTCGGAATAGCTAACCCTCCATTAACTAATTCTATAGTAGATGCAGTAAGCGACCCTAAAGCTATACCTGAAAAACTATAATCTCTTTTTATTACATCAAGATATTCATCATATTTACCTATTTCTTTAGAATTAGCTTTTAAATCATCAAAAATATATTTGCTTTTTTCAATAATAGCTTCGTTTTCTAAAGCTATATTTGCAATTTGTTTTTTAGCCTCGTCTAAGTCTTCCTGGGTTTTATAATCGCCTTGAGCTAAATTAATAGCTTGTAATTCATTAGTTTTTACTTTAGTGCTTAGTTTATTAAGATCTAATTTATTTTTTTGTACTTTTTCTTGTGTAAATTTTTTATCACCTTCAGTAAGAGTGGCTTGCCTTTCTTTGAACGCTTTCGTTTCAGGATTTAACGGGGCTTTTATATATGGAGAAACCATAGATGCATATGTTTGAGGATCACTCCAATCAAAAGCATCCTTGTCTAATCGACGTAAAAAACTATCTGCAAAACCAGATTGTAAATTTTCTTGTTTTTTATTAAGCCAAATATTTTTAGCAGTTTCTAAAATTTCTTCTTCAGATGGTTCTACTAAATTTGTTCCACCATTTTGTTCATTTAATAATTTTTTAGCCTCTTCAATTGCTTCAGTTCTTCCTTCGTTTTCAGGATCCCGTTTCACATAAGATGCGCCCGGATTTAAAGGGCTTCCGCTTGCGCTAGGCACATATACTTGATTATCTTCAACCCAATCAGGTGAAAATAATTCTTCTGCTTCAGGAATAAGATTTTCTTCGTAATCTAAAAGATCTGTTTTTTGTTTTTTTAACCATTCCTGTGGTTGAGTGCTAGGCCCAACAATTTCCTCTTGAGGAGCATATGGAACTTTGGATTCTTCTTCTGCTTTAGGATATCTTTCTCCAACTACTTCAACCTCTTTAGGTGTTTCAATACCATATGTTTGTACATAATCATTAAAACTCAAGTCAGCCTCCTTTGCGGCATTGTCTACTTGATCAAAAGTAAAAGATTTACCATCATATTGAAAATCAGAAACTGGTTCTTTATCTTCAACCTCAATTATACCATATTTTTCCTTATATTCCTCAAAACTAAGGCCTGCTTCTTCTGCGGATTTCAATACTTGATCTAAAGTGAACTGTTGCCCATTCCATTCAAACATATATATAATATTTTTTAATTCTTTTTATACTAATCTGGCTCCATCCACTTGCTAGTAGGAGCGGCTCCCGGTTGTGGTAATCCAACTGAATTTAAACGGACTGAATCTAAACTTATTAATTCATTTCCCCTATTAAAAATATTTCTATTTTTAGTGCCTCTTTTTATAGAGTTTAATAAATTTGTTTTAAAAGCTCTTTTTTGTTCATGCCACTCTTTCAATACATCCCCATCATACTTACTTGAGTCTAACTCTCTTCTAACACCTTTTAGCCATAAATTTCGTAAAGCCTCATCATTGTTTAAATCAATAATTACTTCTTCAGGAGGACTGTTTTGATATTCTTGGTCATACTTAAGAGTAGGTGTTCCTGTTTTTTCATCTATATAAGCCATACCTCCTTTTGTGCCTAAAATGGGCCATAAATTATTTATATCAGTTTCTACTACGGCATTAAAAGATTCGGCTTCATCTCTAATTAATTGTTGAGTATCACTTATTTGAGATCTTTGATCTGGAAATGGTTTTATACCACTAAGCTTAGAATCCATATCCCATACTTGACGCATAGTATCAACATAAGAATCTGTTAAATCATCCATTACAGCTAATTCAGCTTCCACTTGAGTCATTTGAGTTTTTTTAGGAAAATAACTATGCTTAGTTCTTTGCCAATTTTCCCATTTTTTTTCTGCCTCTTTATATCCTTCCTTTTTAGGATTTTCTTCTCCGAAATCGGCTCTAGTCCTATTCATCATTTTATTATATAAAGTTTCCTCGCCTCCAAAAGGATACTCTGTCTGTTCGGTGTTTAAATAACCTTTAACAGCATTATTAAAATCTTGCTCTCCCCAACCCATGGTGTCCATTGCAAAAATTTTAACTCCATCTTTACCATAGCCTTCCACTTGTTTATCTAAAACAGCTTTTATTCTTTCTTCATTAAAAGAAGGTAATAAATTATTATTTTTAGTTTTATAGAATTCTTTTATATCATTATTCCATTGGTCTCTAGCTGCAGCTATAGCATCTTCCATAGGTGTACCCGCCTCCATAACCCCCGGCCAATGTAATGGTATATCTTGTACAGATAAATTTATTTCTTGCCCATCTTGAGTCTTACCTTTTAAAAAAACAGTTTCTTCGTCGTTATCCCATTCTAATTCTGCATTAAATTGTCCAGCAACAAGATCTGCTCCAATAGATTGGTATAAAGCCGGCATTGCTCTCGAAATATCCCCTTCTGCGCTTTTTTCTGTAAAATTATTAAGAAAATTAATAATATGTTTTTGCGCGGCGCCTACATGCTTAGCGTTTCTTTCCATAACGCCTTGTTTATGCACTTTTTGTTCACCGCTTAAATTAGGGTCTTTAACAATACTAACATAATCTTTTTTATAACCATTCCCAAAATTTTCAAAAAGAGTATTTATTCCTTTATTACCTGAATAATTATCGGCAAATGGTTTATTAAAAGTATCATAAGTTTGCTCATAAAATGCTTGATTAGCTTTATCTTGAGCTTCAGCTTGTTTTCTTTGTCTTTCTTGTTCTATATCTCTAGTTCGCTCTAATTGGGCTCTCACTAGATTATCATGGTAAACTTGCTGTTCTGCTTGTTTAGCCCCTGCAATAGTGCCTCTTACACCGGCCATATAATCCCATCCAATTGTTGGTGTTGCTTTCTTTGCCATATTATTAAATTAATCTATTAATGTTTTAAAATCAACATCTATTTTACTGTAGTCTACACGATCATAACCATCCTTATGATTTATAACAGCTTTTACTGGTATTTCATCAGACATGACCCCCTCATATGTTTTGTCACCAAAAGAAGAATCTTTATATTTAAATTGATATATTTTAAGGCCAGATGGGGATAATCCTATAAGTTTAATATCTTTTTTCAACCTTCGATCTGATAAGCTAGCTGCATAATCGCTGCCGGTAAAAGCATCAACTGCTCCACCAGCTGCACCTCTTACAGAGGCAGCTTGATTGTTATATGCGGCATCTGCGGCAGCAGATTGCCCTCCTCTTGCATTTAAAAGAGCTACTTCTTTACCATACTGATTATTTTGCATAGCCTCAGCCCCACCTCTAGTTCTAACATCAGCATCATAAGCGCTTTCAGATGTAAATCTATTAGCGGCAGTTTGATTAGCCGCATTAAACTTACTCATATCGTTCTCAGCTCCAAATTGAGCTAACCCAAATTGGTTTTGCGATGCAACATCTGCCATAGCAAATTGATTTTGTGCACCTGTATTAAATTGACTTAATGCGTTTTCTGCTCCAAATTGTGTTAAAGCAAATTGATTTCTAGCTTGTGCTTTAAATCGTGCTGCTTGATTCATAGCATCTGCAGTAAATCTATTAGCTTGATTTCTTGCATCCGCTCCAAATTGAGCTGCTTGATTGGCCGCGGAAGCACCAAATTGAGCCGCTTGGTTAGCTGCTCCTACATTGAATTGGGATTGCCCTAAATCAAATTGAGAAGCTAAATTACCTTGCGCTAGTTGAGCCCTCTGTAATTCAGACTCACCTTGAGCCCTCATCATTTCATTTTGTTTTACTTGCTGATCAATACCTGATGCAATACCTGCTTTAGATTTTGCCGCTGCCGCTGCAAGGGCTGTTGCCCCTCCAGCACCTGTTCCTGCTTGAGCTGCTAAATCTTGACTAGCTGCTAAAGATTGATCTGCTTCTCTTGCCGCCATTTCTGATCCCGCAGTGGATACTTGTAAATTAGACATAGTATTACTTAAACCAGTAGCTGCCCCTCTTTGTAATCCCCCTATACTGGTTTGGCCAGCAGTATAACCTTGGCTATCATATCCTTCTCCTTCATATCCCCTAGCACTATAACCTCTAGCTCTGCCTAATTTACCTAATTGAGCTTGGCCGGCTTCCCCTAATTGTGCAGCATCTCCTAATTCACCTAATTCACCCGCAACAGTTTCATAAGAGGTACCTTCAAGACCTTCCCATGCGTTAGTAAATTCAAAATTATCTACTTTAGCCATTTGTTTTTCAAGGGCTTTTGCTTTTCTTCTTTTTTCCCTTTTCTTTTTACCAATACCAATTGCGTTTATTCCTGCTTTAAGCAAAGCTCCCCCTACTGCTATTCCCGCAGAAACTAATAAAGCACTACCTTTTATAATTTGCGGTTCTGCATCAATAGGAAGTTGCGATAATAATTCTATATTTTCAATTAAGTAAATCATTTATTTTTATTATTTATGTATTCTTTATACGCCTGTTGTGTAGTACAATAATGGTAATCTTCAATTTTGTCTAAATCTCTTAATTCTTTTGGATTTTTAAAAACATTTTGAAAAACACTTTTTTCATTTGCAAAAATAATTCTTTGCGTGCCCGCCTCTGATATATGAAAATGCGGAGCTTTAAATTGGAATTGACCACTTTCATCAGTAACAGTTATTTTGCCTTCTAATAAAAACCAAGCATGTTGCCTTTTATGAATTGCTGAAAAAACTGTACATCCTTTTTGCATTAACATTCTTCGCATATAAATGCCAGGAGCAAAGTCATGCTCAATCTTTACTATATGAGGTGGAGGGTCTCTATGAATTTTGCCGCCATTAGATGTTATTAACACATCATCACTTTCTTTTATTAATATTTTAATAGCTTTTTCCATTTTATCTTTAAATGGGATTTCTAGATCTTGATTTAATTTAATAGGTTTGCTCATAATATAGTTTAACTAGAAGAATATACTGCTATAGAACTCATTGAGAATAATTCTGTTTTAGTTCCCGCGTTAGCTGCTGGTAAAACTAATTTAGTTGTTGCAAAGGCCCCTTTTACACCTCCTACTAATTTAGTTGAATCTGCTACAACAGCCCCATTAGAAACTTTATATGTAGTTTCTTCTGAGACTATTGGTGCAAAATATTTACCTTCTTTTTTTTGAAAAGGAAAGTTTATTATACTCATTATGGTTGTCTTTGTTGTTCTATTGTAATAGTAACTGATGTTAATCCCGTTATTCTGCTTCCTCCATAAGCTAAAGTTATAGTACCTGATCTAGTAATAGGTGTTGGTGCAGACCCTCCATAATCATCCACATTTATAAAGAATGGATCTTCAGCAGGTAACACAGCTATTGGAGCGTTAGTTACATTCCCAGCAGTTGTACCAACTTTTATCCATGAATCATTTGGTGTTACCTCTAGAATAACATTTGGTTCTGTAGTCCACAGCCCAGCAGTTGCTGTAGAATACGTTGGATTATTTTCCCATGCAAAATCAGGTGGCTGATTAGCAGCTACAACCCCTAGAGTTGCTGCTACTATAGGACTAGTGTTTATAGTTCCTGTAGC
>PVBE010391241.1_pt1 | contig 15250 bp, 15 predicted proteins | sample 1631181 | NCBI WGS metagenome assembly PVBE01 (sample SAMN08397723, study PRJNA350692) | Marine metagenome, whole genome shotgun sequencing project. | isolation source: water | place: Pacific Ocean | collected 2012-04 | reverse complement strand
GTGATTGTCAAGTTTGTGTCACGGCAATTGCGCACCCCAAGCACTGAATTAACGCGCGAGACCGACAGCACCCCGTACGCGGGCCATGACGGCGCATGCAGCAGACCGAGCCCTGAGGGCTCCAGAAGCAAGCACCTTGTCGACCTCAGCAGGATCGTCGGCGAGTTCTGAGTAGCGCAGACGCGCCTCGCTCAGGAATTCATCCATGACTTCGAAAAGTTCCTGCTTCGCGTGCCCGTAACCCAGGCCACCCGCACGATACCGGCCGGCCAGATCAGCCTGCTGTTCGGGGCTTGCAAAGAGCTTGTATAGAGCGAAGACGTTGCAGGTCTCGGGATCCTTTGAGCCCTCGACCGGGGTCGAGTCGGTCTTCATCTTCATGATGAGCTTTCGGAGCTTCTTGGGCGGCGAGAAGATCGGAATCGTGTTGCCGTAGCTCTTGCTCATCTTGCGCCCGTCGAGGCCGGGCACGGTGGCGACGTCTTTCTTGATGACCGGCTGGGGCACCACGAAGACATCGCCGTAGCGGTGGTTGAAGGCGATCGCGATGTCACGCGCCATCTCCACGTGCTGTTTCTGGTCCTTGCCCACCGGCACGTCGTGGCTGTCGTAAATGAGGATGTCGGCCGCCATGAGCACCGGGTAGCTGACGGTGCCCAGGTTCACTTCCCGCCCTGCCTCGCGCGCGGACTTGTAGGCATGTGCCCGCTCGAGCACCCCCATGTTGACGAAGCAGGACAGGATGAAGGACAGCTCGGTGACCTCGGGCACGTCCTGCTGCAGGAAGAGCGCGGTCTTCTGGGGGTCCAGCCCGTAAGCGAGGAAGGAGATCGCCGCCTCACGCTGGTAGGCGCGCAGGAGATCGGGGTCCTTCAGCGTCGTCAACGCGTGGTAGCTGGCGATGAAGTAGAAGGGCTCGTGGGTCGCCTGAAGCGCCACGGCTGGCTCGATCATGCCCTTCAGGTTCCCAATATGAGGGTCCCCTGAGGGCTGGATTCCTGTGAGCGAGCGGCGCATGTTCGCGAATCTCTCTTCGGCGGGTCGCCGATATAGTCACCTTCAGCCGCGGGGCAAGTACACTCACGCAATGAGCTTGATCGCACTGTTGGCCTGTACGAACTCCCACGACAGCGGCTGGGAGCCTGACGATAGCGACGCGCCCGTCGATGAGTCCTGCACCGAGGACAACGAGTGCTTCGACTACCAGATCTGCGAAGACGCTGACTGCGTCACCGGAGACCGAAGCAACTCCCTGGACGAGGCGGTGCCTCTGCTATGGGACAACCCCGAGTCCGCGGTGCTCCAGGAGTCCGGCGACCAGGACTTCTTCAGCTTCACCGCCGAAGGCGGGGAGTACCTGCGTCTGCACACCCGCTGGACGGGGAGCGAGGACGAGGACGAGGCCACCATCAACACCATCGTGAGCCTCTACGATCCATCAGGAAAGCTGCACGCACGGGAGGACGAGCACGCCGCGGGCAGCGTGAACACCTACGACACCGTGATGTACGCCTACCTGCCGGATGAAGGCACCTGGACCGCACTGGTCGAGGACGTGGAGGGCGGTGGCGCCACCAACGGCGACTACGAGATCGAGATCCGGGAGACCAGCTCCCACACCCAGGAGAGCGACAGCCTGGAAGACCCCTCCTACGACCTCTCTCCGGAGGCGTACAGCATCTACGCCTTTGGCGTTCTCCTCGAGGAGGAGGGCGATCACGACTACGTCGAGCTGGACCTGCCCTACGACGAATGCCCCCTGCAGATCCTGGGGACCGAGTTCGACACCAACAGTGAGATGAGCCCGGTGGTGGATCTCTACGTTCCGGACAACCCCGAACGCTTCATGCACAAGGTGGACCCCGGACCCAACGGGCTGGGTCTCTACATCGAGCTGGACGGCGGCACGGCGCTGCTGGACATCTACGACGACTTCGACGGAGGCAGCGCAGACCACTGGGCCTTCATCTATGTGCGCATCTACGAGCGTGGCTCGGTCTACGAAGAGGAGATCGAAGACAACGACGACGCGGACTTTGCCAACACCCTGGATGTCGACTGGACCGAGGGCGACGGCTACGGCCGCTCTCGGGGCTGGGGCACGATGGACTACAACGGGGACAGCGACTGGTACACCTTCGAGGTGGACGAGCAGAACTACCTCCTCGTCGATGGCACTGCGGACAGCCTGGGCAGCGAGATCGACGGGGGCATCGAGGTCTACGACATCGATGGCAACCTGCTCTCCATAGGCGAGCCCGACGAGGACCAGTTCGACGACACCCCCGAGTGGATCGGACCTCTGAACCAGGGCTTCTACTTCGTGCGCGTCTTTGCCCAGAACGGCGGCGCTGCAGGACCGGGCTTCTACTACCGGTTCACGGCCTACCAGACCGACAGTCCGTGAGCGAAGGCTGGCGGTTCGGAATGAACCGCCTTCCCCTCGCAATGCTGGTGGCCGGCTTGACCTCCGCCGTCCTCTCGGAACTGGATCCCCAGGCCGGGGTCGCGGGGGGACTGGCCTTCGGACCCATCGCCGTGCTGGCACGCAAGGGTCCGCTGGCCGGCATGCTGGGGGCTTGTCTCGGCATCCTGCTCGCGGGACTGGTCCTGCCGCTGGGCTTGAGCCCACCCAACTGGACCCTCGCGCTGGTCGGCCTGGCCATGGGCGGCGCCTGGCGCAAGGTGCCCGAGGGGCGCCCCTGGATTCCCTGGGTGGCCACCGGGCTGGTGCTGAGTGGGATCTGTCTGATCCTTGGGCGCCAGGGGATGCTCTGGGCCTTGCCGCTCGCAGCAGCCGTAGCGGGCGCGCAGTGGTCCCCTGCTCTCTCGGAGAAGCTCCTTGGCGGCGTCTTCGCAGTGGGGGTGCTCAGCGGCTCGGCACTCACCGTCAACGCCGGTTTCGTCCAGGTGCTGAACACCACCGACCGCGGCCTTCTCGTCGAGTGGGACGGCAACACCCGGCTCCTACCGGCCCACGCCAGCGGTGCGTGGTGGACCCAGGGCCAGTCCGTGGTGTTCCGCGCGGTCCCCGGCGGCGCCAGCTTCGTCTACCTCCCCAGTGGAGGCGCCAAGCGCTCCGCCCCGACCACTCCTGCAGACCGATCCGAGACCGGGGAGCAGGTTCCTTGCGAAGACCTGGTACCCCGAGCCCTGGAGGGCGATGAGCGCTACCAGGTCGCCCTGTTCACCCAGGGCTGCGAGCCCCCGGTGCGCTGGCTGACTCCGGCGGCGATCGCGGCTCGGGTGTTGGCAGGAGACAGCGAAGGCGCGCTGATGCCGCTGCTGGAGAGCAGCGTGGAGCCCCCTCTGGACGAGGCGAAGGCGACCGTGCTGGCAGCCCAGGCGCACCTGGGGATCGTCGAGCCACCCGCCCGGGTCTTCATCGAAGGCAGCCCCTACGACAAGGCGGTGCTGTTGGCCCGCCTGGATCCCACCGGAATCCGCTTGCTCCAAGGCCACTTCCAGCGGCTGGAAGACAAGACACCCGGTTCCTACCAGGAGGTCCTCGGAGCCCTGGAGCTCTCGGCCCCCTGAGTCGTCTTCAGGCCGCGCTGCGCGCGAGGCCGCTGGCGATACGGTCCAGGGTTTCGCGCGCGTCGCTCGGCTCCAGCTCCCGGAGCGCGCGGCGAGCACCGAGGCTCTCCTCGGCCATCATGCGCCGGGCTGCAAAGAGACCACCGGACTGGAGCAGCCGCTCCCGCAGCTCCACCGCGACCTCGAGGTCGCCCGTCGCCAGCACACGGTCGAGCAGACCGTCCACGGAGGGGTCCTCTTCCATGCCCGCGATGAGGGGCAGCATGGGTCGCCCTGTGGCGGCACCCCGAGCCAGAACCTGAACCAGTTCGTCCTCGGGAAGGCTGAGCGCCCAGGCGTCCTCCAGGGCATGCCAGGCCACTCCCATGCGGCGCCCGTAGCGTCCCAGAGCTCCGACGACGCGAGGGTCCGCACCCGCCAGGCGCGCCCCCGACCGACCACAGAAGGAGTAGACCGCGCCGATGTGGCCTTCGGCATAGTCCCGGTAGTCCGCCTCGGAGGGATCTCGGCTGCGCAGGTCTTCCGCCAGCTGGTGGCCTTCGCAGATCTCCCGCATGGTGTCCAGCACCTCGCCCATCAGCTCGGGGGCCGGAGCAGCACGAGACACCTCGAGAGCCCTCAAGGTCAGGTGGTGCCCGCTCAGCCAGTGGGCCGCACCGCCGATGAGGCGGCGAGCGATGCGCCGTCGGCGTCCGTCCTGGCGACCGAGTGCGGTGTCATGAGCCCGAATGGCCAGGTGCAGGAGCTCGGCGGAGAAGGCTGCTTCGGAGGAATCCTGATCTCCCCCTGCAGCGCGCGTGGCCAGGAAGACCAACACCGGCCTCACCCGCGGGAGGCCTGGCGCCAGGTGGCTGTCCGGGCTCACTCCGTCGGAAGGGCCCTCGGGTGCTCCCTGGCCCATCGACAGGTCGTGTACGACGGTCTCGATGCGATCGAGGGGCTCTTCGAACTGGTCCCAGGCGCGCTCGAGTTCAATCACCAGCGGCTTGGCCAGCTTCTTGACTCCGCGATGAAGCCGCGGCTTGTATGGGCGCTTCGACACCACTCTAGTACCCGTCGGTCTCCTTCCACGCGGTGGCGTTGCCCCAGACCATCATGGAGATGCCCATGGCGAGGAGCAGGAAGGCGATGACACCCGTGCCGTTGATCGCGATGTCTCCGACACCGCTGAAGCCCAGGATGGAGATGGCCTCCGCCTGATCCATTCCCGGAGCGGATTTCACGCCGTCCCAGCCGAACAGCATGGCCATCAGGCCGGAACCGGTGATGATGCCGCCGGCGGGAATGAGGTACTTCTGCATGTCTGTAGAGCGCTCCAACAGGCGCATCGAGTAGCACGGCGGTCTGGAACGATCCAGGCCTACCAACACTATAGTGTCCGACCGCGTACATATTGCCAATCGGGGCTTCCTTCGTGTGCGGGAACAGCAACAGGAGCACTCGGCCCGAGTGCGTTAGGCCATGAGCGGATGCTTGAACTCATGCGATCCGCAGGTGCGTGGCCCTGGCTGGGACACCTGTGCTGGACTCATCGCACTGGAGCCCTTCGCCTCCGTGCGGCCGCACGCATCGCTCACGACCGGGAGCCCGTGGAGGCCTGGGCTGCCGTGCTGGAGCTGCAGGGGGCTCTCAGCGGCGTCCGTGGGTCCACGCAAGAGAGCCTGCTCACCAACGCCTGGGAAGGCCTGAGCCAAGCTCGGATTCCCGATGACCTGGTGCTGCTGATGGCCGCAGAGGCGGACATGGCCACTCCCCTGGTGACGGGTTGCGGCGTGGCCGCTGTGTGGACCCTGGAGGACGGCGTCTGGCGGAGCATCAGCGGCCTGCCTGCGATGACGGGTGTACCGACCCGAGCGCTCGAGCCGCTCCCCCTCGAGGGAGAGCGGATGGTGGGGCTGTGCAACGGCGAGCCCTGGCAGGAGCCCTCATGAGCCTCCTCGAGGGCGACCTCTCCCATGTCTCGCTCCCGGGAGATCTGGAGCTCCTGAGAGACACCGCGAGCGCCGCCCTCAGCCGCGGAGCATCCCTCGACGCCCTCTACGAGGCCCTGGCCACCCAGCACCCCTTTGCCCTGATGGACATGGTGATGGGACCCAAGGCCCTGGCCGGTGACGAGGCCGTTCGGGCAGCACTGCGGGTGCTCGATGCCCTGGAGAGCGCCACCCGGCCAGGCCCCCTCTATCGGCGCCTGGTAGAGCTGGGAGCCCCGGACGAGGTGCTGGCCATGGCGGTCACACGACATCCTGCTGGCCACTGGCTGGAGAGCGTGGCCCAACGCCTGAAGGACGGGCCCTGCCGCCTGGTGGCGCTGCTCGTGGTGGCGGACCATGAGACCGCGGCTCTGGACCTGGCCGCACACACCCTGGACCAGCAGGCCGACGCTCCCCTCGTCCCTTGGCTGGCAGCCGCCAGCGGACTGGCGTGCGAGCCCTTCTTCGAGAAACTGATCCCTCGTCTTCGAAGCAAGAAGGCCGCCCGAGCCCTCCAAGCACAGCTGCATCCCTTTCCTGGTGTGCAAGCTCTCCTGACACTCGTCCTACCCGGCATGATCTGATGCGCTACACCTACTGCCGAATCTGCGAGGGACTCTGCGGCGTCGAGGTCCACGACGACGGCACGCTGCACGGTGATCCCGCCAATCCAAAGAGCCTGGGGCACCTCTGTGGCTTGCCTCTGGGCCCGGAGGGCGAGCGCATCACCGAGCCTCTGCGCCGTGAAGGAGAGCGCCACGTACCCTGCTCCTGGGACGAGGCCCTCTCCGCGATCGCGAGCACTCTCCAACGGCTCCGAGCCGGCAGCCCTCGCAGCCTGGCCCTCTACGCCGGCGGCGCCCTGGCGCACGACCACCGCGGAGCGCTCCGCACGGCGGCCTTCGCCCTAGGGATCGGGACCCCCAACCTCTTCAGTCCCCTGTGCCTGCACGGTGCGCCCAAGCTGCGAGCCTCGGAGTTGGTGCTGGGCGCTCCGCTGCCTCTCCAGGCCGACGTGGGCCGAGCTCACTACACCGTCCTCCTGGGCGCCAACCAGGCCCACGAGCAGTGGGGCCCTCTCCAGGCGGGGACCGTCCACCGTCAGGCCCTGGACTACTTCCGCAAGCGCCGCCGGGGCACCAAGCTGGTCACCATCTCCTCCCGCCGGACCGAGCTCACCGAGACCGCCGATCAGCACGTCAACGTCCGGCCAGGGACCGAGCTCTACTACCTGCTGGGGCTCTGCCACGCGACCCTCGCGAACCGCTGGGGGGACGCGCAGTTCCTGCGCGACAACGTCACCGGCCTGGACACGCTCCAGACCTGGCTGGAACCCTGGACCCCCGCCCGCTGCGCCGAGATCTGCGGCATCGACGTGGGCGAGCTGGCGGGCGTCGGTCTGCGCTTCGCCCGCAGCGCCATGTCCTGCATCAGCCTGGGCCGCGCCGCTCTGGCTACGCGACACGGCACGCTGACCGCCTGGGCCTGGCTCGTTCAGCACGCCTTGACCGCCAACCTGCTGCGGCCGGGAGGGCTGTACGAGACCGGCGGCCTGGTCGATCTGCACACGCTGATGGGCGCCTTCCCCAGCGACCAGGCCCCAAAGGCGGGTGGGCACCAACACCTGCTGCTGCAGGCCCCTGCGACCGCCATGGTCGGGGAGCTCGAGGGGGACGCACGGGCCCTGATCAGCATCGGGGGATGCCCGGTCAGTGAGCTGCCCGAGCGCCAACGGGTCATCCGTGCGCTGCAGGGGCTGGAGCTGCTGGTCGCCATCGATCACCAACACAGCGCCACGACCCGTATGGCCGACTACGTGCTCCCCTGTCCCTCCTCCTGGGAGCGGGCCGACCTGCACCTGCTCGACACCGCCATCCTGCCCATCCGCGGCATCCAGGCCACGGACGCGGTGGGCACACAGCCCATCCAGGCGCGCAACACCGAAGCGATCCTGCGTGAGCTCTTCCAGCGGACCGGAGCACCGCTTCGCGGAGCCTGGGGGCCTCACCTGCGCCTGCTGGGACGCTGGCTGGCTGGAGCCGACATGGACGGGGTGGTCCGAAGGATCCTGGATCTGGCACGGCTACCCTCCGAGCGCGAGCTGCGTGCGATGCCCCACGGCCTGGACGAGGGCGAGACCAACCGGGCCGGATGGCGCGTGGTCCACGAGGACAACCGCCTCCACCTGGCGCCCGACGCCATCGGGCCCCTGTTGGCCGCACTGGATCCTGCTCAAGCCTCGGAGAGCTGGCCGCTGCGGCTGGACACCGCCACCGCCGCTCCCGGAGGCCTGGGCTGGCGGGCGCGAGCTCCAGACGCCACGGAACCCGGGATCGTGGCTCACCCGGACTGCGGTCTCACCGCCGGGCAGCAGGTGCGGGTGGAGACCCGCTGGGGCAGCGCCACCGGCGTTCTGTCCCTGGACGCCAGGCAGCACCCCGAGCTGGTCTGGGTGCCCTGGGGCTGGGCGGTTCCCGCCGGTGACGTGGTCGGTGGCCCAATCGACCCGGAGAGCGGTAGCCCGCAGATGACCGGAGAGCCCTGCCGGCTGACGCCCGTCGACGCCTGAACAGGTGAGGGAACCAATCGGGTGCGTTAGGCGTCTATCCATCGGAGTGACGACGACATGACCCTCACCCTGCTGCTCGCCATCGCCTGCAACAACGACGCCCCCGCCGAGCCCGAGGCTCCGGCAGAGGCCGTCGAAGCCGCCCCCGTGGAAGCCGTCCCCAGCACCGATGAGGAGCTGGCGGAGGAGACGACGGACGGCGAAGAGGCCGTGTCCACCGAGGGCGCGGAAGGTCCTCCCAAGCTGGGCGCCCCCAAGTTGGGCGCACCGGGCATGCGGCCCGGTTTCGGCGGTGGCCCGCCGCGGCTTGGTGGCGCTCCCGTGCAGCCGAGCGGACTGACCCCTCCCACACTGGACGGGTCCAAGGCACCGCCTCCGGAGAACTAGCGCTCCGGCACGACCCCGCCGTAGAGCGTTCCAGCGACCTCTCGACCATCTCGCCGGTCCCGGTCCAGACCATGGAAGCAGTGGCGATCCCGCCGCCGTGCCGGCTCCTCCGGCTTGAGATCCGGTGTGGCGAGCTCGACCATGCGCCGAATGTCCCCGTTCTCCGCCGACAGCTTGTTTCGCCAGGGCGCCGCGGGGGAAAGGCTGGTCGGAAGGAGACCCCAGACCATCGCGGCCAGCAGAGCCAGCCCGAGAAGCGGACGCAGGCCGCGCACCCGAGCCGCACGCTCAGGCTGCGGCAGCCCGTCGAGCAAGGCTGACCAGGCCACACCCCCCCAGACGATGGCAAAGGGGAGCCCTGTGGACAGGTGCCTCGGAAAGGCCTGATGCAAGCGCTGAGCGCTCTCCAATCCAACCGCGAAGGGCACCGCGGTCCCCAACAGCGCCAGAGCCAGCCACGGGTCTCTGCGTCGGACGAGGAGCAGCACCAGCACCAGCACGCCAGCTCCCCACTCCAGACGAAGCCCCCGGACGGTCCATGCCCAGCGTGCAGCCCCCTGCTCCCCGCTCACGAAGTCGGGGTGTACCCCTTTCCCCAAGGCCCAGACGGTGTGCAGGGTGTAGGGGATGAACACGGGGTTGCTCCGCCCCCAGACGAAGTCGGTGTCCCAGCGCAAACGGGATGCGTCGAACTCCAGGCCCAACTCGTTCATGCGTTGCTCAATGTTCGCCTGGGACTCCAGAGAGGAGGCGTAGATGGGGTAGGCCACCCTTCCGAGGGGAAAGCTGAGGGCGATGGGCAGGAGCAGGGCGAGCAGTCGGTAGGGAGCGCGCCGGGGACGAGCCAGGGCGGCGACCAGGCCCAAGCCGGTGAAGGGAAGAGCCCAGATCAATCCCTTCACGTCCACCAGCAGGCAGGCGCCGATCGCGATGCCCAGCAAGGCCTGGGTGGGCCACCCGCGCCAGCGCAGCGCAGCACAGGTGGCAGCGGCTCCCAGGGTGAAGACCGCCACCACTTCCGGGTAGAAGCTCAGGTCGTGGGAGAGCAGTGCGATGGGAGCCAGGGTGCCGGCGAGAAGAACCGCGGCCAGACCCGCGACGGGGCCCTGCAGTGCACGTCCCCAGAGATAGAGCCCCAGGGTGAACAGCCCCGAAAAGAGCAGGCCGGAGAGCGCCATGCCGTCGAGCAAGCCCCTACCTGCGAGCTGGGCCGAGGGCCAGCCCGCCAACAAGGAGCGCTGACTGTGTTCGGGCCAGTCCTCACCCCGCAGCCGAGACACGATGGAGCAGTACTCCGTGAAGTCCGAGCTGGTGTAGACCCCTCCGACAACGTGCTCGTCGAAGAGCGCAAAGGCCAGCATCCAGGCCCCTGCGACCGCCGCGGCCAGGGCCACCCCCACCTCTGCCCAGATCGCCAGGCGCCGCTGCTCGTCGGGCACCCCTCCCCGTAGAAGCAGGTGCAGGGCCACCGGGACCCCGAGCACCAGAAGCACGCTCACGCGGCGCTACTCAATGGTGGGATCGGCGCCACCCAGCGCACTCTCGATGAAGGCACCCAAGCGGTCCAAGCTGATGCTCTGGACCAGGGCATCGCGGCCCGCGCTGACCTGAACCGACCCCACCGTGCGCCGGTCTCCCTCGTCGTTGAGCATGTTGCGGGTCGCGGGCAGATCCCCCGTGCTCTGGCCGAAGTCATCCAGCACTCCGCCCAGGGTCGGAATGCGTGCGCTCAGCTGCAGGGCTTGCTGGGCCTCCCGACTCGCCAGGAGATCGTCCACCGCGTAGAAGTGGAGCACGTGTCGACTTCGCGAGCCGGGACGTGGGTCCTTCCACAGCTCTCTCGCGAAGACGGCGGGGTCGCTGCGCTCGAGCACGAGTTGCATCACGTTGAGCATAGGGTGGAAGCGGTTGATCTTCGTGTCATGGAGCAGACGCTTGAGCTCATAGGCCAGGGGTTCGTCGCCCTCGGACTCCAGCAGGCGCTGTACCTCCCAACCCGAAGTGTTGGCGAGCACGGCTGAGAGAGTCTCGCGGTGCGAGGCCAGGAAGGCCCACGAGGCATCCGCTCCCGCCCCACGGGCGACGAGGTGGAGATCATCAACGTCCAGCCAGCCCTCGTCCACGTCCTGAAGGGCGCGAGCGAGGGCGTGCTGGTTCGCGACGTGCTGAAGCCGCCTCCCCACGCTCCCTTCGGGGTCGTCGAGGTCCAACCCGGGCCCTTCGAGAGCCTCGATGGCGACCGTGGCGACACCCCTCGCCGTCAGCTCGTCCGCCAGCCCGTCATCCAGGTGCGCATCCAGGCTCTCCCCCTCGTCCTTGACCACCAGAGCCACCGGCCAGCCACCGGTGGGGGCTTCCCCCAGCGGCACGGAGAAGACGACGCAGCGGTTGGCCAGACCACGCACGAAGGGGTTGTGGGTCAGCGCATCCCACTCCCAGGCCTCGGCCTCGTCACCGTAGAGCGGAAGGGTGATCTGGGCATGCAGGGTGGTGAAGCCCTCGCGAGCCGCGGCGCACTCGCCGCAAGGCCCTTCGATGCCCTCGTCGCACTCCGTCAGCTCCAGGAAGTCGGTCGGGGGCTCTTCGAACTCGAGCGCGATGGGAATGTTGCGGCTGCTGCGGGCCGGATCTCCCGTGGTGAAGACCGCCGCGGTGGCCACGCTGGCCGGGTCCCCTTCCACCTCGGTCAGGAAGTCTCGAAGGGGGGCATAGGCGTCCCAGCCGGGTACCAGGCGGTTGTCTCCATCACTGCCTGGCCGCTCGTCCCCGAGCAGCACCGTCAGATCAGCGTCCTGCTGTGGGCTCCCTCCATCCGCGTCGCGTACGCCCGTGGTGAGCCACACCGCATAGGTGGTGTTCGGGGCGAGAGGCTCACCCGGGTAGATGCCCACCGCGACCCAGTTCGGGCAGATGCTGCGGGTGCGCCCCGTGCTCGCCTTCCAGCTGAAGCTGTTGCGCAGCCCATACTCGGGAGAGTCCTCGTCCAGCACGGCGTAGTAAAGGGTGTCCCCCGACCCGGTCAGCCCCTTGATGCTGCTGGTCTCCAGCTGCCTGCTGGCGCGAAAGAAGACCGTGCTGTGCAGCCCGTAGCCTTCGAGTTCCTCCGCCGCAGCGATCCAATCGTCCACGGCGCCACCGGGTGAAGGAAAGGCGCTCAGATCGGGATGCTCGTCGTCCAGGCGAGCGTCGTTCGGCCAGGGCAGCCGGAAGAACTCGGTGTCCTGCTGGGCAGGCAGCGCGGGCACCTCGAAATAGAAGCGGAACTCCCCGTCATCCTGGCACTCCGCACCCGCCCAGTAGGGAACCTCCAGGTCGGCACACAGCCCCTCGTCGCAGTACCAGCCCAGCTGGCAGTCCACGTCGTTCAGGCACTCGTCGTCCTGGCCACCGGTACCCGGAGCCCCCTCCTCGGCGCAGAGTCCCTCGCTGTCACAGACCAGACTGTAGGCACACTCCTCGACATGAATGCACTCCGCCCCCACCTGGTAGGTGCCCGGAGTACCACTCTGCTGGCAGAGTCCCTCGTGAGAACAGAGCAGGTCGTCCCGGCAGACCTCGGATGACTGGCACTCCCCTCCCTCGGGCACCCCGTGGTTCAGGGTGTCCACGCCTCCGACGCACGCCAAGATCAGACTGAGCATGGCCCCATCTTGCCCAATGTAAATGGCACTGGGCTATAGCAGCACCCCGATGGACATCCTGCAGGTGGACCCCGGCATGATCGTGGAGGCCTGATGGCGACCCTCACCGTGACCAAGGAACTGGGCCGTGCGATCGCCGAGGCGAAGGCGGGCGATGTGCTGGTGTTGGAGGGCGAACACACGCTCCCCGAGACGGAGATCCGCCAGCCTCTGACCCTGCGAGGTGGAAGCCTCGTGGCTACGGGAGAGCGCCTGCTCAAGTGTTTTGCTGACGTGACGGTGGAGCAGATCTCCGTTCGCAATCCCCAGGGGCACGGGATCATCGCCATGGAGGGGACGGTGCACCTGGACCGGGTGGAGTTCCACGTCAGCGGCACCGCCATGGCCTTTGGGGCCACCGCCAGCGCCAAGGTGGACGGCTGTCGCATCAAGTCCTGCCGGACGGGCATCACCGTCCAGGACGACGCGAAGGCATGGATCGAGGATCTCCACGTGGCCAGCAGTGGCTGCGGACTCTTCTTCCGGGGGCGTTCATCGGGTACCGCGAGCCAGGTCGCGATCATGGCGGGACAGCTGGCCGGCGTGGAGATCAGCGACTCCGCCTCCCCCAAGCTGCTCGGTGTCGCGGTCGTCAGTGGTGGAGCCGGCGGCTTCTTCGTCCACGGCGAAGCTCGGCCCGAGGTGCTCGGCTGCCTGGCCCAGCACTGCGCGATGGCAGCCCTCGAGGTCCGGGGCCAAGCGGCGCCAACGGTCGACGGCTTCGTGGCGCGGGACTGCAGCCAGACCGCGATCTTCCTCCACGAACAGTGCGGTGGAACCTACCTGGAGCTGGAGCTGGAGCGCTGCGACAGCACCCTGCTGGACATCGCCGAAGAGGCGCGGGTCGAGGTCGAGCGGGCGGTGCTTCGGGACGGTCGCGGTGGCGGAGTCTGGCTTCGAGACAGCGCACAGGCCGAGCTGCTGGACGTGGTGATCAAGGGCTGTGAACTGGCGGGCGTGGACGCCAGCGGAAGCTGCGAAGCCACCCTGGAGAACGTGGTGGCCCACGAAAACCGGGGCGTCGGGCTGTCGGCGCGGGACCGAGCCAGGGTGTCGGTCCTGGACTGCCAGTTCGACGAGAACGCGATGGGGGGCATCCAGCAATTCGGCAACGCGCGGGTGACCGCCACCCAGGCATAATGAGAGACGGCACCGGGTACGACCCATGAAGTTCCTGTTGATGATCGCGTGCACGAGCGGAGCGTCCAACGACACCAGCTCCGAGGGCGAAGTTCGTGGCCGCAAGGACACCGCAGATACCGCCCCCGAACCCGTCTACGGCTGCCTGCGCGGCAACGCTCGCGACGACTACAACGTGGGCGAGATGAACGTTCCCGTGCGCGTCTTCGCCCCCGATACCTGCGAGATCCTGGCCGAGGGGGAGGGGGACGTGGGTGGCGACTTCTGCGTGGACGGGGTGCCCGTCGGCGTGGTCGAGGTGCAGGTTCTGTACGCCGCGGGACGCTGCGACTGGTGGCACGGCCACATCCAACAGGTGGCCGCAGTGGGCGACTGCGAGACCCCGGCGACCTGCATCGATCTCGAGACGCTCTTCGAGTGCTACGGCGAGACCCCCGTCTGCGACACGGAGTGAGCCTGCGCCAGCTGGCTCAACTCAGCTGAGCGATCACTCGGGAGGCGCTGAGGGCTCCTCGCCAGCCTCCGGCTCCTCGCCAGCCTCCGGCTGCTCGGCGGTCTCCGGCTGTTCGGCGGTCTCCGGCTCCTCGGCGGCCTCCGGCTCCTCCTCGGGTGCCGCAGGAGCGTCCTGCTCCGCCCAGACCGCACCGGAGGTCCAGGTGAACTCGTCCACCTCTGGCCCGGTGTAGCCCTTGGGTACCTCCGAGCTGTGGGTGACCTCGCCCGGGTAGCTTTCGTAGAGGATGAGCTTGGCCTCGGACACGCGCTGTGGCTTCAACTTCTTGCCCTTGAGGTAGTCCACTTCGGTGACCACCACCACGGTGTCGTGCCGGTTCTCCGTGCTCACCGTGACGGTGTGGGGCAGGCCACCGATCTCCAGCTCATAGGTCTGTGTTTCGATCGGCAAGGTCCAGGTCTCTTCGACCACGAACTCGGCGGGTCCGGCGAAGCGGTAGTCCAGGACCCGTACGTCCTCGGCAAGGGCGGTCATCATCAGGAAGATCACGTCAGCCTCTCCATCCATGTCATGAGGGTGCGGTTCGCGGCCAGCCGCCCGGAAGGGTAGCAGCGGACGGACGCGGGAAGTTCGTTGCGGGGGTGTTCGTTGAGCTGGAACCAAGGGAGTTCTCCCTGGCTCGCAGCCTCTATCATGCGGTGGGCGTGTCGAAGCTCCCCAGGTTGAGCATGGTCCCGTTCAGCCTGGACCCGGATGTAGGGACAGGGCAGCTGCCCGACGTGGCGCACCGGCTCTCGCGGGTGCCAGTAGTGATCGTCGTCCAGACCGTGGCCGAGGGCCGGCTCCATGATCTCCCCTCCCGCGGTGATGATCTCGCGATCGCTCGGCCCTTCCCAGTCCAGCAACCAGTCCACGGGCAGACTGTGTCGAACGACTCCCCCACAGGCCATGGCCAGGCCCAGTGAGATGGAGGCGACCCCCAAGACCTCCGGCCGGTAGTTCGCGCGAACGTACTCGACCACCAACCGCAACTGGTCCTGGTGCTCCAGGCCGCCGTAATCCTCCGGCCCCCAGCTCTCCCCACGACCGGCAGGATCGAAGACCACAGCGAGTACTCCCGTGCTGGCGATCTCCGGCGCATTGAGGGGCTGACTCCAGCCCTCGAACACCACCGCAGAGTCGTTGGTTCCCGGGCACAACACGACGGCACCCCGAGCCCTTCCTTCACGAGGCCGCCAGACCGCACCTGCCGTGCGGTACCCGGTGGCGGAGCTCAGCTGAAAAGGCTCCCGCAGCACACGGTTCCCCAGCCTCTTGCGGGCTCGCCGCGTCAGGGACTGAAGTCGCGTGACCCACCGGTCCTTCACCGGAAAAACCTTATCCCATGCAGCCAGACGCGGAGGACCACCCAGGCCTGGCCCGTGCCATCATCGGCGGGTGTCCGTTCTCACCTGGTTCGTGGGTCTCACCCTGCTGGGCTGCGCCACCACCCCGCCTCCCACACCCGCTCCGG
>PVBE011094692.1_pt1 | contig 15252 bp, 13 predicted proteins | sample 1631181 | NCBI WGS metagenome assembly PVBE01 (sample SAMN08397723, study PRJNA350692) | Marine metagenome, whole genome shotgun sequencing project. | isolation source: water | place: Pacific Ocean | collected 2012-04 | reverse complement strand
GCCGTTGACGTTCACCGTCCGATATCCCTCCCGCTCCTTGAACACCACCTGGGGCATCTCCTCCTCGTCCATAAGGGCCGGTGGTCGCGTCATCTTTAAGAAAGGTCGCGGTCCTCCGTGTGCCATGGGCTCCGGGCAGGGAAAAGGGTCCTCAATCCTCCGGGCGTTCACACCCTCCCGCGACGTTGCCGCGGTGATGGCGCTGGCCTTGCTGCTGCGCATCGTCTGGCTCACATCGGTGCCCCCCGGTCTCATCCCTGACGAGCTGTCCATCGGCTACGACGCCTATTCGCTCCTGCTCACGGGCGAGGACATGCACAACGAGCCGTACCCCATCCTCTTCCTCTCCCTGGGCGAGTACAAGAACCCGCTATACATCTACGCAACCATACCCTCGCTGATGCTCTTCGGGCTCGGCCCCTGGGGCGTGCGGTTCCCGGCGGTCGTGTTCGGCACCCTGGGCGTGGGGGCCGCGTTCGTGCTCGGCAGGGCGCTTGCAGGCCGACAGGCCGGGCTCGCGGCAGCACTGATGCTGGCGGTCTCCCCCTGGCACCACCACCTGAGCAGGGTGGCCTGGGATCCTGTGCCCGTGCCGCTCTTCATCGCCCTGGGTTGGTACCTGCTGGAGGCGGGGCTGCGGGGACGCAGGCGAGCGATGCTGGCCGCACCGCTCCCCCTGGCGCTGGCGCTCTATGCGTACGCGATCCCGCGGTTCTTCATCCCGACGTTCTTTGCCGGTGTGCTCTTCGTACGACGGGACCTGGTGCGGGCCCGTCTGAACGACGTCCTACTCGCGCTCGTGGTGTTCGCCGTCCTGGTCGCGCCCCTGGCATCCACCTACGTCACCATGCCCGAGGCGGCCAATGCCCGCTTCAAGCTCGTGTCCATCTTCACCGAGGACGTGCTCATGTGGCAGCGCTCGCGATACTCAGACATGGGCATCGAGAGCCCCACGGTGCTCTACACCCTCCAGTTCGTACAGAACTACCTCGCCCACCTGCACCCCGACTTTCTCCTCCTCCGCGGTGACACCCAGGTGCGGTACACGACACGGGTTGTGGGCAAGCTCCACCTCTTCGAGGGGCTCCTTCTCCTGGCCGGCATCGTGCACATGGCACGAGCGCGGCGCCCGGTCCACATCATACTCCTCTGGGGGCTCCTGCTCGTCCCCGTGGCCGCGAGCCTCACCATCGACCGCATCCCCAACTCCATACGGACCACCGTAGCATTGCCCTTCGTCCAGCTTGCGGCGGCCATAGGATGGACGCGTCTCGAGCCTGTGCTCAGGGACATCGGGCTCAAGCTGCCGTTCCTGGCTGTGTCCTGCCTTCTGGTCGGCTACTACCTGGGGTACTACTTCACGGTCTACCCCGCAGATCCCAGTGTCAACTACTACTGGGACACGGGGTGGGACGAGGTCAGGGACTACCTGCGCGATGAGGAGGGCTCGTGGGACGAGGTCCGCATCCCCGACAACATCCGGCGCACCGACAAGTTCCTCCAGTTCTGGACCGCCCGCGATCCGGTCATGACCCAGCGCAAGAGCTGGGAGGGCACCCCCTACCGCATCACGGCACCCTGTACCTACCGCCAGGACGGCGGCCGGCCAGGTGTGCTCTACATGGTGTACCTCCAGGGCTGGCAGCTGGACGAAGCGTGCAGGTTCGATGATCTGGGGCTTGTGGTCCGTAAGAACGTCACCTTCCCCAACGGCCAGACCGCCTTCCTCTTCCTTGCGCGCGAGGGGTGAGCGCCACGGTCCGCATCATCCCCCTCACCATGGCGTTCACCACCGCTCACCTCGTTCTGGACAAGGGCACCGTGCTGGTCGATGCTGGCATGTCGGTTGTGGCACGACGGTTCATCTCGGCGCTGATCCGGGCCCTCGATGGTCGGCCCCTCGACCTCCTTATCATCACCCACGCTCATTTCGACCACGGTGGCTGCGCCGACGCTGTCGTGAAGGCCACTGGGTGCGACGTCGCCATGCACGAGCGGGCGGCCGCCACTCTCCCGGAGGCTTCGCCGTTACCGCCGGGGACCTCTGCCTGGGGCTCGCTCCTGCGCATCCTGCTCGCTCCCGCGCGTGCGTTCGGACCCCTCACCTGGCCCGAGGTGGACGTCGTCCTGGGAGAGCGCACCGGCCTCGCCCGCTGGGGTGTTGCGGGCAGGGTAGTCCATACACCCGGCCATACCCACGGTTCCGTCTCGGTGGTGCTGGAGAGCGGCGACGCAATTGTGGGGGACCTCGCGATGAACGGCCTCCCTATGCGGCGGGGGCCGGGCATGCCCGTGTTCGCCGAGGACGTCGGACAGGTGTACCATTCCTGGTCCCGTCTGCTGGACCTGCACGCAGAGACGGTCCACCCCGGGCACGGACGACCGTTCCCGGCCTCGGTGCTCGAGAGAGCGCTCGCCGACCGGGCGCAAGATGTGTGACATCCTCCTGAGGCTAAACAGGCTGTCCGACAATTCGATGCCATACACCAATCTATTGATGTGAAAGAGGACCCTTAACACGGGTCTACAGACACAGGGGCGACTCCGACCACATCCGTCACCCTTCCCCGCGTTCGCAACCACAGCTTCTTGATGTTGAGGGCCGTACAGGCCAGCCTGAACTCCGTTCTCACCGTTCCAAGGCCCCTCGTGAGGAACTCATTGAGCCCCTGGTTGTATTTGATGCATCCTATCGCCGGTTCGACGGTCTCCTTGCGCCGACGGTATGTCTTCTTCGCCTTCTTGGTATGCATCTTGTCGATCATCTCCTTCCTGAGCTCGGGGTGCGGATAGATCTTAAGATAACGGATACCTTTCTTTTGTTTTGTGCATGATCCCTGGTGCGGGCACGTGTGGCAGCTATCGGACTTGTAGATACTGTACCTATAGCCACTGGTATTCTCATGTCTTTCGCTGAGGAATCTCATGACGTGTCCCCCGGGACACGTGTATTCGTTCTTCTCCGGGTCGTAGATGAACTTGTCGGCGCTGAACGGGTTTTGGTTCGGCTTTTCTGTTGCGACGTACGCGTTGATCTTCTTCTCCTTGAGGAAGGCCAGGTTGTCACCGCTGAAGTAGCCTGTGTCGAAGTTCCATGGCGTTCCTTCGGGTATCCGGCCGAGGTTCTCTTCCGCCTGAAGCACCTGGGGCTGTAGTTGTTTTTTATCGTTCTTGTTCTGGCACACGTCAGAGGCGAGGATGAAGCCGTTCCCGTCCGTCGTGACCTGGGGGTTGTACGAGAACTCCATCTTCCCCTTCTTGGACTTCATGAAGCGGCAGTCGGTGTCCGTCGTGCTCACTTTGTCGACGCCGTGCCGCTCCATCTCCTGGCGTGCTTCCTCCAGCTTCCGGGAAGCCGCCTCCTCGAACGAGTCGCCCTTCTCCCTGGTCTGCTTCACATAGTGCCGCACTGCGGACCGCATCTTCTGCTTGCCCTTGCCCGGGAGCTGGTCGTATCCCCTCAGGCTGCCGAACGCCTCGTCCTCTAGCTGGTCCTGTTTGGCCCACTCATCGAGCTCCTCGTCGACGAACCGTGTCATGAACTCGAGCTCCTGCCGGGTGAGCGAACGCATGTTGGCCGCGTTGGCCTTGATCTTGGTCCCGTCCGTCGCGAGCTGTGTAAGGTCGAGCATCCCTTCTTGTTTGGCGAGCGCCACCGTGTGCTTGAAGAGCTGCTTCACGAGCTCCTCGTTCTGTTTGCGGAAGTCGCTGATGGTACGGAAGTCCGGCGTCAGCTTCTCCGCGAGGTACATGTAGACGACGTTCTCTCGAGCGTTTCTGGCCAGCTTGCGCGAGGAGCGCACCCTGTCCAGGACACCCATCACGAGCAGCTTCAGGATGATCCGGGGATGGTACGCCGGGTGCCCGGGACCCGCGTATCTCTCGTCGAACCCGGTGAAGTCTACCATCGATATGAGCGCTTCGACGAGGTAGCAGATGTGGTACTCAGGTATCAGGTCCTCGAGGTTCGGCGCCAAGAGCCAGGATTGTTTGTGGAGGGAGGGGATGTATGACATCAGACCACCTTCTTCTTCTGAGGTTTGTATCTTGGTTCCACGGGACCGAGATACTTCACGGTCCGGTGGACGACGCGACCGTCGATCCGGACGCTCTCGCGTAGGTATCTGTACTGCCGTCCTTTGATCGTCTTGATCTCCTCGTACACCATGGGTGTAGTTAGGGTGCACAATTTTATAAAACCTTGTTCCGGACCCACGTTTCCATCATCCACAGAACCGCGTCCCTATGTAAGTTAGGGCGCACATTTCATGAGAGATTATTCGTGGGCTTGAAGTAGTGAGTACTATGAATTGTCGGACAGCCTGTAAAGCCTCAGGCTTCCAGCGTCTATCGCCCCGAAGGGCTCATCGCGTTTAGTTCCTGCTTCTGCGATCCCACTTGCCCCCGCCTTCGTGGCGAGAGTAGAGGTGGGATTTCCACAGGCGTGACTTCGGGCTCGTCCAGCCCTAGCTCTTGCGAGTATGTTCAGTGCGGCGTTCACGTCCCGATGCGTCTCGAACCCGCATCGCGGGCACTGATGGACGCGGACGCTCAACGCCTTTGGGACGATGTCCCCGCACCGACTGCATATCTGTGACGTGTTCCTCGGGTCCACCTCGACCAGCTCCCCCCCGGCCGCTACAGCCTTGTAGCGGAGCATGTCGATGAAGGTGTTCCACGATGCGTCCTGAATGTGCTTTGCGAGACAGTGGTTCTTGAGCATGTTGGATTCGTTGAGCTTCTCGACAGCGATGGTCCCGTACCGGTCGACGAGCGCACGGCTCGTCCGATGAAGGAAGTCACGCCTCTGGTCGGCGACATAGATGTGATACCGTGCTAGCCGACGGACAGCCGTCCTCCGGTCCCGGGATCCTTTCTTCTTCCTGGATACTCTGCGATGGAGCCGCTTCGCTCGTTTCTCGCTTTTAAGTAGATGTCGCGGATTCTCGATGACGGAGCCGTCGGACAGCGTGACGAAGTGCTCGATGCCAACATCAATGCCGACCTCGCCATCTATCGGTGTCCTTGTGTCCTCATCGACTTCGCACGCGAAGCATGCGAACCACTGACCAGCCCGGTTCCGCTTGATGGTGAGCGTCTTGATTCTTCCCTGTGGGAGGCGATGGAGCATGATCGGGATGCTGCCGATCCTGGAGACGTGGAGCTTGTCCTCGCCCGTGAACCGGAATCCGAACTGCGGGTAGGTGATGCTGATGACGCGCCTCTTGGCGCGAGGGTACCCGACCTTCACCTGCCTGCCCGCCTTCCGCTCCTTCACCCTCCGGAAGAAGTGCTGGTACGCCTTTGCGAGCCTGTCGGCGACGTTCTGGCGCGATTGGGAGTACACCGTATTGAACTTCGGCTCCTCGTCCTTGATATCCTTGGTCATCCGATAGAGCCTGTTCCGCCCGTTGAGACGGGTGCCATCCGTCCGGTATCCCTCACGACACCTTTTCAGGAGGGTATTGTACATCTCGCGGCAGAGCGAGAACTGATGGTCGAGCCTGGTGAGCTGCTTCCCGGATGGATAGATACGATACTTGAACGTCCGCAGGGTTGTCCTGGCAGTACGGCAAGCGAACTGTGACCTCCTTATATTACCCGGCTCATCGACGTCCTGCTGCACAGCACACCTCCCAGTAGAAGAGTAGACTGCGCTTCAATATATCGTTATGGGGAGTTGGCTGCCGGTATTCATGTGAACCGTTTACCTTTCGGGTTCGGTACCCCTCCGGGAAACACCGTATTCATTCCACCTGTGATAGTAGGTGGGTTTCGTACGTCAAACCTTTTATAAGCGATGGCAGACCGGAACGTACCGTGGAGTGCAGGAAGGTCGAGCTCGACTACGGTCCGGTCGCCGTGTGGGAACGGCCCGGGCACGGGCTGCCTGTAGTGCTACTCCACGGGCTGGGCGCCGACGCGCATACGTTCGCGGGAGCCTTCGACCCCGATGTGCTGCCCGACAGACGTCTCATCGCCCTTGACTTCCCCGGCCACGGCGCCTCGCCACGTGGGACGTGCACCTGCACGGTAGGCGACTACGCCGAGGTGGTGCTCGCACTCCTTGCCGAGCTGGACGTTGAGCACTACGACCTGGTGACCCACTCCATGGGTGGTGTCGTGGGCATCGTGCTGGCCGAGCGCTCCGGCGTGACCCGGTTCCTCAACGCCGAGGGGAATCTCACGGGCGAGAACTGCTTCTTCTCGGGACCTACTGCGGCCATGGAGCGGGAGCGGTTCATGCGCGAGGGACGGGTGCAGCTCATCGGAAAGGTGGGCAGGCTCGCTTCCAAGGGCTCTGCATGCTGGGAGTACTACATCCGGGCGCTCACCCGGTGCGATCCAGAGGCGCTCCACCGCGCGGCATGCGGGCTGGTGGACGTATCCAATAACGCCGACCTCCTTGAGCGATATATCGCCCTCCACTGCAGGACCTGCTACGTGGTAGGCACCCAGAACGCCAGGGAGTTCCCCGGCAAGGACCGGTTGTTGGAGGCAGCGTGCGAGGTGCATGCGGTTACCGGCGGCCACTTCATGATGCTCGACGATCCTGAAGGGTTCTACCAGGTGGTCCGTGGGTTCCTCTTCAACTGACCGTGCAGCACGTTCGCAGGGGGCAAGTCCTAACATAAGCTTTATAACAGCCCTCATCATCCTCGCCATCGAGATACCATGACCGACGATACCATCCTCATCACCCCCAATACCCGCATCCCGCTTGCCCGTGTGACCAGGAACCCGGACGACGCGTTCTACCACGAGTTCCTCAAGGACTACTACGTCATCACGGCCGACGGCCAGTACCTCTTCGGCTCCACACAGCCAGGGCGGCGGCCGGACCGGGCGTTCTTCCTCGTTCCCGAGGGCTACAAGCTCGGTTACAAGCAGCGGTCGTTCGACGCAAAGATCGGCAAGCGCGTGTACGAGGCGGCCCTTGCGTACCTCGCCGAGGAGGACGTCCCCATGGTCGTCATGGACGGTATCCAGGGCGAGGCCGGGTACGAGGTGGGGCTGCGGTTCGCTGCGAGCATGAAGTGTCGGCAGTCCGGCTATATCACGTGGTTCTCCAAGCAGATGGTCTTCCCCGCCAAGGAGGGTCAGCAACCCGACTGCTGGAACGTGATCGTACCCGAGCGCCTGCCCGACAAGTACGTGGCCATGATCCGCGAGGTGTGGCCCGACTACGACCCGAACGTCCCCATCACGCTCTACGACCTCACCGGCATGGACGACAACGTTCGGATGGTGATCTCACTTGGCGTCGATTATTTCGGCGGCGACTTCAAGAAGCCCAACCTCACCATGGTGTGGAACAAGGCCGAGGGCGAGGGGCTCATCTCCTACCACGCCGGGGCTACAACCGACCGGGTCCTCAAGGGCCTGTCGGGGACCGGCAAGACAACGCTCACCGTGGGCCCCGATCTGGAGCAGGACGACGCCCTTCTGGGTCGGCCCGAGTATGACGAGGACGGGAACGTCTCCCGGGTCCAGATCATCGGTCTGGAGGCGGCCTCCTACGCTAAATCGGAGGGACTGTATGACGGCAGCCCCGAGTGGACGGGCCTCATGAGGTCCAAGATGGCCAATCCGGACGGCTCCCGGCCATTGGTGCTGTGCCAGAACATGGACTGCGAGAACGTGGAGTATGAGGTGTTCGAGGAGGGCGGAAAGCCCATCAAGGTACCTCGTGTCCAGCCCGGGAAGCAGCCAGGCCACCTCCTCTGTCAGCAGTACCACCGCTCCGGTACCACAAACGGCAGGTTCATCTTCCTGTTCTCCGAGCTGAATCCGCAGTGGGGCGAGACCCCGTACAAGTACATGAAGACCGAGGCGCTGAGCTTCAAGAAGTTCGACGTGCTCGAGCCGATGTTCCGAGTGACCGATCCGGTCATGGCCGTGGCCCTCGACTCGGCGTGCGAGTCCATCATCACCTCGGCCATCGCTGCCCAGCGACCTGGCACCCGTGTGCGCTCGTACGCTGCTACGGATTTCATGGCCCGGGAACAGTGCCACCAGGCCCTGCTCAAGCTCAAGGTGTACAGCGACCAGGGGCTCGGCCTTGACGGGAAGCTGGTGTTCTTCATTTCAAACGCCGGATTCGTTGGCGAGTACGACATGGACAGTAATCAGATCAAGCACCTCGACGAGAACGGGGAACCCATCCCCAAGATGGACAAGGAGACAGGGAAGCAGATGATCAATGCTGCTGGCGATCCCGTCTGGATCGGCCAGGGCGAGAAGATCGGCGTCCGTGACTCCAAGGGTCTCATCGACCTCGTCGAGCACCGCAAGATCAAGAGCTGGCTCAAACACCCTGTGTTCGGCTACCTCCTGCCCGACCCCAAGGAGTTGGAGGAGGTCCACGGGATGAAGGACTTCGGCAAGCGGTTCAACCCGCTCAACTATTACACGCCGGAGGAGTACATCGCCTTCGCGGAGCGGGAGATCCGCGAGCGCACCGCATTCCTTGCGGAGCTGTTCTCGGGGCAGGAGCGAGAGGACGACCTCCAGAACGTCATCCATATCTGGGAGAATTGTAGCATCCCGTCGAAGGAGGAGCTCGTCGGGTTCTATACCAAGCACTACGGGCCATGCAAGAAAGCGTAGAATCTGAACGACCATGGACGTCCTGACGCACGGGCTCTTCTCCTACGGACTTGCGCGGCAGGTCATCGGCGACCATGCACTTCCCGTGGTGATCGCGGGGATCCTGCCCGACCTTGACTTCATTGCCGTCCTTATCAACCGAGAGACCGGTTTCTTCGCCCACAGGAACAAGACACACTCCTTCCTCACGACCATTTTGGGCTCTCTCCTGGTCGCAGCGATATACATTGTGTCCTTCGATGTCCATGAGCATGTCGGCGCTATCCTCGCAGTAACGGTACTTGCAGGCATCTTCCATATTCTTTTTGACATATTGACCTCTACGGCCATCCCATTTGCATGGCCATCCTCACAACGAAGGATCAAGTTCGACGTTGACCGGTCGATAAATCCACTATTATCCGTTGTAAGTGCGATTTTCATCATCATTCTGTTCAGATTCCCCTATTTATCAGTCCAAATCACGAGAATATATGTAGGTCTTATCATATGTCGGTTCCGGAAATTATGGTAGGTCCCATTCCGGAAATTATGGTAGGTCAGGATCGGAGGCGGACCCATGAGAGAAGAGCAGAAGAATCCCGCTCCGGATACTCATCCGGAGATGTCGCGAATGAAACCAATGCTGAGTCGACACAAGGTACAGGTCTTGCTCGAGGCAGGTCACCCACAACAGGAGGTCGCGCAGCTCACCGGAATGGGCATCAATACCGTGCGCAGGATCGGTCGTGAACGACCCGTCGAAGAGGTCGATGACCATGCACAGAGACACGCCCGTAAGATCGGTCGTCCGAGCAAGGCCAAGTCATTCCGGAAATTCATCGAGGACACTCTCGAGAAGGAACCCGACCTCATGACCCTTGAGGTCCTCCGGCGGGCACGTGAACAAGGTTACCGCGGAGGGAAGACTGCCTTCTACGCGTTTGTGGCCTCCGTGCGGCCAAAGGTCGCACGGTACACGATGCGGTTCGAAGGCCTGCCCGGTGAGTTCACCCAGCATGACTTCGGTCACGTGGATGTCACGTTCCTCGATGGGACGTTGAAGCGGATCCACTTCTTCGCCTCCCGTCTGAAGTGGTCCCGCTGGGCCGAGGTGACCCTCGTCCCCAACGAGCAGGTCGAGACCCTCGTCAGGGGCCTCGCCGAGCATTTCACGTCCCTCGGCGGGATCCCGCTGCTTGCGGTGTTCGACCGTCCCAAGACCATAGCACTGAAGTGGGACCGGTCCGGAAAGGTCACCGAGTGGAATCCCGTCTTTGCCTCCTCCGTGCTGGAACTCGGTATCGGGGTCGATGTCGACGTCGAGCTGTGCTGGCCGTACCGTCCCCAGGAGAAGGGGTCCGTGGAGAGGATCGTGCAATGGGTGAAGAATTCGTTCTTCAAGCAGCGACGCTTCCACGATGAAGAGGATCTTCAGGATCAGCTCAAGGAGTGGCTCCACGAGATCAATGAGACGCGTCCCTCCAGGGCCAGCGGCGTGATCCCGGCGGAACGTCGCGCCATCGAGCTCGACCGGTTGAGGCCGGTGAAGATCGCCCCCGAGGACCTTGCCTTGAGGTACCCCATATACGTCGGTCCCATGGGTGCGGTGCGTTTCAAGGGGTGCTCGTACTCGATGCCACCCGAGGCGGCGTGCATCGCTGGGACGCTGTATCTCTATCGTGACACGGTGAGGATCGTTGCCGGTTCCCATGAGGCATCACATCCACGAAGACCTTCCACTGGGACGCTGTCGACGCTTCCCGAGCATCGCGCCGCACGCCTTGCCGCCATTTCAGGGAAGCGCGGGAAGAGGTATCTGAAGCGTCAGGATCTCCTCGAGACCGGTGAGGCCGCCCTGGTATTCCTCACCGAACTCGTCCACAGGAGAAGGGACTGGTCCGCTGCGGTTGACCGGCTCCATGAGCTGCTCCAGCGGCATGGAGCCGATGTCATGAACCTCGCGTTCCGTGAAGCTGTCCAGGAGAACGTCTTCTCGTGTGACGCAGTGGAACGGTATATCGTCGTTCACCGTACATGTCAGCAGAGCCCTCTGGAGGCATACACATGAACGCCCCGGAAAGCCAGGAGGAACCGCTTGCGGTCAATCCATCGGACATCAGCCTCGATCAGCTGCTCAAGCAACTCCGCCTCGCCAACACTCGTTGTAGGTGGCGGGAGTTGGTGGAGCGGGCCGAGCGTGAGGACTGGTCATGCCGCGATTTCCTCGCGGTTGTCGTGGCCGAGGAGGTCGCCCACCGTGAACAGACCCGCATACAGCGGGCCACACGGAAAGCCGGCTTCCCGTTCCTCAAGACCATCGATGATTACGACTTCACCATCCGTTCGAATATCCGTCGGGCACTGATGGGCTCCTATCTTGGCCCCGAGCTCGTCACCGAAGGACGAAATCTCATCCTGATGGGGAAGACCGGCAGGGGGAAGACGCATCTTGCCGTGGCGATCGCGTATCGTGCAATACAGAACGGCTTCACGGCCAAGTTCAAGACAGCGTCGGTCCTCATCGAGGAACTGTCAGAGGCCGGTCGACAGGGGAACCTCAGGAAGGCTCTGAAGGCATATACCTCGCCAAGCGTGTTGGTGATCGACGAGCTCGGGTACCTGACCTATGGGCCCGAGGCGGCGAACGTGCTGTTCCACGTGGTGAACGACCGACATATACTGAAGCGCCCCATCATCTTCACGACGAACAAGTCACCCTTCTCTGACTGGGGAGAGGTAGACTCATCCTCCTCGATGGACCCTCTGCACGAACGCGTAACATCCCCAAAACAGACACTTTGGGAAACATTAATGAACCTCCCATAATTTCCGGAATTACCCTACCAGAATTTCCGGAACGCACATCATATTCTCCTTCTCCCTCAGGTTATGCATCAAGCTCCATCTGAGGTCGAAACATGGGGACGTTGATCCAATCCCCACATTCAATCCATTCACCTGGAAACTCGTGAAAATAGAGGAAAAAGAAGAAAGACTAACCATATCATGGAGAACTATTGGTATCATATCTTCAGAAAGTGAAGCTTATTCGCATAATTATTCAATAAAGGCACCAAGATTGCCTCTAAATAGTCCAGATGATGTCGCATCCTATACAAGAACCTGGAGCATCATCAAGAAATTCTTTGATAGATACAATTATCCACTATTTGAATGCACGAAGAATGAAAAAGAACAGTGGATCATCTTCTGGTATCCTCTGGAAATGGTCGCGTTCCACCGTTCCTTTGGAATACAGTTAGTGCTTGACGAGTCCTGCGAATGGGAGTTCAGCCATCAGCAGGTGAATGCCTAGAGCGATCACAAGGGCAACCACACACAAAGGATAAGCACATCGAAGGTGGAACTCGTCCAGTTCTACTCCGAGCACTTCGGGCCGTGCAAGAAAGCGTAGGAAGGACGGCTATCCAGGTATCGCGTACTCGTGGAAGCGTCCGGGAGAATCCCGATCGTAGTACCCGACAGGCGGGAGCTCCACGTTAAGTGCATCGAACCGGTCCCTCAACTCGGTCAGTTCGCCCTCGCCGATACCCTGCGGGACGTAGAGCCTGTTGGGCGCCGTCCCGATGACAGGAAGGACCGCCTCCCAGTCCACACGTCGCGCGTCGTAGCCAAGGACACCCTTGTCCGCGAAATCGTAGACCGAGTCCAGGTCGTACCGCTCACCCACTGCGCTTTCCACGGTCTCCCAGAATCCGGGCTCGTCCTCCGGGCGGCAGGTGGGACATGGGATGAACCCCAGGTCGACCAGCTTCTCCAGCCCTTCGTCACCGACGGCGAGCACGACCTCCGAATAACCCTTGGGACCGCGGTTGCCCGCGGGGCAGTCAGTCCTACCGAGCAGTCCCGTGGAGAGCCTGGCGGACCAGACATCAGGCCGTTCCTCCCGCTGTCTGAGGATGCCCACGAGCTCGCGGGGGGTCATATCCCGGTCAGTGCCGTCCATGTAGACGTGGTACCGTTCCTCGAGCACAGCACCGGCGGCACAGGGACCGGTATTAATACCTTTCGAAGGTGCGTGGGCCGAACACCTGCAAATCCTTATAGCTGCCCCCTTCACACTAGAACGCCTTGGGAAATACGATCCGTCAGCGTGAGGGTGCATCTGATACGCTCGTGTTCTTCGTCCGAGGGGAGGCGACGTGCTCCGCCTGTGGGACCGGGATCGTCAACGGTGGCTTCATCACCAAGGAGCGTGGAAGGACGCTCTGCCTGAGATGTGCCGACCTGAACCGTCTTTCCTACCTCCCGAAAGGCGATGCCACACTCACCCGCCGTGCGTCGAAGCACTCTGGCGCACTGGCCCTGGTAGTCACTCGTGTCTATTCGAAAAAGCGGTACAAGCGGGAAGGAATACTCGTCGAGCCTGCTGCCATCGAGCAGGCCCGAAAGGAGTGCCGCGCAGATGCGGCCGCCCGGGACAAGAGACGGGAAGAGCGTGAGCGGGAGCATGCAGTGCGGTTCGCCCGCGCCCTCCGCCACCGCTATCCGTCGTGCCCCAAGGGGGTCGAGAGGAAGATCGCCCGCCACGCCTGCAAGACATCCAGCGGTCGGGTGGGACGGACGTCCGGTGCCAAGAGGTTGGACGAGAAGGCGGTCCGCCTGGCCGTGCTGGCCCATGTCCGCCACCACTACACGAAGTATGACAAGCTCATCGATGAGGGGATGGCGAAGAGGGCAGCACGCTCAAATGTCCAGGACAAGGTCGATGACGTGCTCAGAAGATGGGGCAGGAAAGCACGACCAATAAAGTGAGTCCGCTCAGGCACGCCTCAATCGGTACAGGGCCCCCGCTTCATAATCGACCAGATAGACACTGCTGTCCTTGAATATCCGGGCCGCTCGAATGTTCCTGAAGCCTGTGGCCAGTTCGGTCGCTTCCCCGTCAGGGCTGACACGCCAGAGGATATTGTCGTCGGGGAGATAGATGGTACCCTCATCGTCCACATCGAAGAACGTGAAAGAGTGCCTGTCATCGTCACCGAAGTTGAACACCTCTTCCAGTTCCTCCCCGGGTCTGAAACGCAGCACACGTGTGCGATCGACCTCGTCCAAGGGATTGTCGGTGGCCTGAGAACCTTCGGGCGCTGCGCTCACCCAGAACGTATCATGGCTGTCGATCACGAGGCCCACCGGATAGGGTATGCCTTCGAGGACCGGGGTGCTCTCACCGTCTGCTGACAGTTCCAGGACGGCGCCCTGCCGATAATCGGCATAGAACACACGCCCCCTGGAGTCGACGGCGATCCCGGCCGGTGAGCTCGCCTCGTGCTCGGAGCTCCCCGTGATGTCCCGCACCTCCCCGTATGCGTCGATGGTCACGATCTTGCTCATGAAGCCCGGGGCCGCACAGGTGTAGTACATCAATCCGGCCTCATCAAAGACGATGTCTGCTGCGGGCGGTTGATAGTAGACGGGCCTTGCACCGAAGGTCGGGTACCTGACCACGTCCCCGCTCCCGTCGATGTACATGGGCCCCGCTTCATCGGCGTTGAGGAACACACCACCTTCGGGATGCTCCCGAATAGCAATAGGCGTCGAGAGACCGCTCGGATCGTTCAGCACCGAGACGTCCCCATCGCCGTCGATCGAGATGAGCTCCCCCTTCTCCTTCCTCACGCCGATCACACGACCGTTGTTCTGGTCCCACGAGAGACCGAGGGGGACGTCGACATCCTCGCTGAACGTCGCGATCGTCTCCGCTGAGCCGTCGTCGGAGAGCTTGAACACCCCCATTCCCCACCCAAGCGCGGAGAAGTACAGGTTACCCTCCTCGTCCGAGGTCAGGCCGTCGCTCGTCACGTGGTTGTAGAGGATCCGGTGGACCAGGGCCAGCTCGTTGTCCCCTTCAAGCCGGTATATCCCGTCGGTGGCCGCGACGTACACCGTCCCGTCCTGTGTCACCTCCACCGCCCGAAGGACCGAACCGTCCGTCCCGTCAAGAAGCTTCACGAGGCCTTCGTCCTCAGTATAGCGATAGAGAGCAGACTCCTTTTTGACGTCGTAGTCCAGCTTCCACCAGGCGACGTACACGGCACTCCCGTCAGGAGAGACCGCGATCGAGCCGTCGGTGTAGACCGGCGGTAGACTGGCAGCGACCTCCGGCCCGCCGTCAATGCCCTCCTTCCAGAAGGAGACCTCTCCATCGACCCAGTTGTAGTACCACATGGTCCCGTCGTCAGCGGGCTCGAAGTTCATCCCACCGGGTATCCGGGTCTCACTGATCGCTCCCTCCGGTCCGACGCTCACGAGTAGGCCTTCATTACCGGCCATGACGACCGAACCGTCGGGGAGGATGGCAGAATCGAAGGGTGCCGTCGCCGTCAGGGGCGGAGGCACGATGACCTCGAGGATGTGCTCACGAGAGATGAGCTTGACACCGCGGACGGTCTCTCCGGAGTTGATGATCGTCACTGCGGGAGGTGCACGCCGGTCGAACTCGATCGTCGGCCTTGGTGTCGGCGTTGGGGCCGTGGTAGGTGTCGGCGTTGGAACGGAAGTGGGTGTGGTGGTAGGGAGTGCGGTGGGGACCGGTGTAGAGGTCGATATCGGTGGTGCGCTCAGAACCGGTGTCGGAACAGGCGTTCCCTCCGGAGAAGGAGACGCTGTGGCCAGGACCGGTCCCACGGTGGGGGGGGG
>PVBE010640284.1_pt1 | contig 15257 bp, 12 predicted proteins | sample 1631181 | NCBI WGS metagenome assembly PVBE01 (sample SAMN08397723, study PRJNA350692) | Marine metagenome, whole genome shotgun sequencing project. | isolation source: water | place: Pacific Ocean | collected 2012-04 | reverse complement strand
GTCTCCGCGGCCGGAGCCGGTCATCCTCGTCCGCCAGACAGAGGCCGTGCGGATTGCTCCACGCATCGGACAGCTCTCGTTCGAAGTCCTCCGGGCGATCGCGAGCTTTCACCCTGCCGCATGCCCTCTAGGCCTCGCAAGCGTCCCACCGGGATCCGGATGAGCCCGATTGGTTCACGGCGGACGAGATCGACCTTCTCCGAAGGTGGGCCCTGCAGGCTGCTCCCGACAGCTGATTCTTGGCGGGGGGGTTGCTCGGCCGTCTCTGGCGCCAGAACATCCTCCCGGGTCCTCGTGGTACCCTACGAGCCCTGGTTGATGCGGGGTGTTCGAGCGCTCGTTCGCGACAAGGAGAACGTCTATGTGGTGGCTGCTCTGTGCGTTGACCATCGGCTGTGGGTTCATCGGCCAAGAGTCTCCTCCCGAAGTGGAGGCCACCGTAGGGCAGGACGCCGAGCCGGAACTCTGGCCCGTTTCCATCACCCAGGGATCCTGGTTCATCACGGCAGGTACCGAGCAACAGCTGGTGGTCGAGTCGCCGGTGACGCTGCTCGGACCGCCCATCGCGGACACTCCCTACCGCCAGGTCGTGGGAGCTGCCCACGTCGTCGAGACCTGGCCTGCGCTGTCGCGGCTCGAGGTGGATGGCCTCGCGCCGGGGCTGGACCTCGAGGCGGAGTTCCTGGCTCGCGAGCGGCTCGCCGAGGACGCAGCGAAGATCGAGGCGTTCGCTGGGGTGGCCCAGGCCAAGTCCGCCGGCGGTTCCTCGCCGGTGGTTCCGAACGACATGAAGTCCGGAGTGTCCAGCAAGCTCGCCCCGGCCACCACCACCGTGGTCCCCATCGACCTGAAGACTGGGACCGATGAAGAACGTTTCGACGCGCTGGGGCGCTACGAGTCCGTGCCGGAGATGACGGGCGCCATCGTCTGGGTCATGGAGAACGACGCCAGCTACGAGGTGCGCCGCAAGGCCTGGCGGGTCCTGCGGGCGCGCTGGCGCCGGGGCACCGGCAACGCGGCCGACCACGAAGCAGCGGCGGTCTGGTTGTCCAGCCACGGCGACAAGGACCTGCGCACCGAAGCCATCGCCGCCATCGGCAGCTACAGCGGCAGCATGGGCAACGCCAAGCGCCATCTGGGTGATTCCGATGGGGACATCCGCATCCGGTCGGCCAGCGCTGTCGCTGACGTCGGGAGCCGCACCAACCGGTCCGATCAGGCCCGGGGGATCCTCGCCGGCCAGGTCGAGAAGGAGACCGACAAGAAGGTCGCCAAGCACCTGGGCAAGTTGATCAGCGAGCTCTGAGGCACCGAGACCCGCCCCTCGAGGGAGCGGACCCCAGACCTGCGAAGTGGCGCCTGACTAGGCCGACTCGTTTTCGAACAGACCCGCCGCGCCCATGCCGCCGCCGATGCACATCGAGACGATACCGAAGCGCTTGTCAGAGCGCTTCATCTCGTGCAGCAGGGTGGCGGTGAGCTTGGCGCCCGTGCAGCCCAGAGGGTGGCCGAGTGCGATGGCGCCGCCGTGAACGTTGACCTTGTCGATGTCGATCTCGAGCTCGCGCGCGCAGTACACGGCTTGGGAGGCGAAGGCCTCGTTGAGCTCGAACAGGTCGATGTCCGAGATGGTCAGGCCCACGTGGTCGAGCAGCCGAGGGATTGCGTAGGCCGGGCCGACACCCATCTCGTCGGGCTTGACCCCCGCCACCTGGAAGCCGCGGAACACGGCGAGCACGGGCAGGTCGAGCTCCGCTGCCTTCTCGCGGGTCATGAGCAGCGCCGCGGCGGCTCCGTCGCTGGTCTGCGAGGAGTTGCCCGCCGTGCTGCGGCCAGTGGTGGAGAAGACCGTGCGCAGCTTGGCCAAGCCGGCGAGCGTGGAGGCGCGGGGACCTTCGTCGCTGTCCACCAGCTTGTCCTTCCATTCACCGCCCACGAAGACCCTGGCCTTGACCGGTACGATCTCGTCGAGGAAGGTGCCGTTGGCCTGGGCGGCCAGGGCCCGCTCGTTGGAGCGCAGCGCGAAGGCGTCTTGGTCTTCCCTGGAGATGTCGTAGCGCGTGGCCACGGTCTCCGACGTTGTGCCCATGGGGGCGTAGGTTTCGGGGCTCTCTTCCATGATCCGGGGGTTGGGGCTCGGTTTTTGCCCGCCCATGGGGATCTGTGACATGGACTCGACGCCGCCGGTCAGGGCGCAGTCGATCCATCCGGCTTGAATGGTGGCCGCAGCCTGTGCCAGGGATTGCAGGCCCGAGGAACAGAAGCGGTTGATGGTCATGGCGGGGACCGTGTAGGGGATACCCGCTCCCAGCACGGCGGTGCGCGCGACGTTCATGCCTTGTTCGCCTTCGGGGAAGGCGCAGCCGATGACCACGTCGTCGATCTGGGCGGGGTCGAAGGAGGGCACCCTGCCCAGGAGGCCCTGGATGCACTGGATCAACAGGTCGTCGGGGCGGGTGTCCTTGAGGGATCCCTTGCTGGACTTGGTCGCCGGGGTGCGGACCGCGGCAACCACCACGACATCACGGGGGTTCTTTTCGAACATGATTTGTACCTTGGTTTTGGTTGCCGGGATTAGTTGCGCAGGGGCTTGCCGGTCTGCAGCATGTGCTGGATCCGGGCCTGCGTGTCGGGATGGCCGCACAGGGAAAGGAAGCCCTCGCGCTCGAGCTCGAGGATGTCCTGTTCGCTGACCCAGGCGCCGAAGGGACGCTCGCCACCGGTCATGACCCAGGCCAGCTTCTTGCCTACGACCATGTCGTGGTCTGTGGCCCAGCCGCCCTGATGCATCTGGTACAGGAACAGCTCGATGGCTGCCCGGCCCGTGGGGCCCGGGACCTTGAATCGGACCTGACGCGGGGGCTTGTAGCCAGCCTTGCGTAGCCCCAGGACCACGTTCTTGGCGTCCTGGATGACGGCATCCGGGTCCAAGCTGATGCGATCGGCGGAGCGCAGGTAGCGCATCTCGCGCGCCCCTTCGGCCGACACGGCCACTTGGGCCGTGGCGATGTTCTTGTACGCTGCCTGAACGAAGGGGTTGGGGTCGTACTCGGTGCCATCGGGGATGTCGCCCATGTAGCGGGCCAGCATCTCCTTGCAGCCGCCCCCTGCGGGGAGGAGACCAACGCCGACCTCGACGAGTCCGATGTACGTTTCGCCGAGCATCTGCGTATGGGCGCACTGCATGGAGACCTCGCAGCCTCCGCCGAGGACCAGGCCCCAGGGCGCCGTGACCACGGGCCGCTTGGCGTATTTTGCGCGCATGCAGACATCCTGCAGGCTCTTGACGACGCCTTCGAGCATGCCCCACTGCTGGGTGGCCGCGGCCATGCCCACCATGAAGAGGTTCGCGCCTGCACAGAAAGCGGTGCCGCCCTGGTTGCCAAGCACCAGGCCCTCGTACTTTTCTGCGTCGAGCAGGTCGAGCGCGTGGTCGTACAGCTTGATGATGTCCGCGTCCAGCGCGTTCATCTTGCTGTGGAACTCGAGAAGCAGCACACCGTCGCCCATGTCCATCAGGTCGGCGGACATGTTCTTCTTCAGCACCACCTTTCCGTCGCGCTTGAGGTCCTCGATGAAGAACCAGCGATCGGAGAAGGGGACGGGCTTGGCGGCTCCTTCGAGGGGGCACCAGTAGGTGTGACGGCCGTCTTGCCAGGCGTAGAAGGTCTGGCGGCCGGCGGCCAGCATCTCGTTCACCCAGGCGGGCACCGTGCGGCCTTCGGCCTGCATCTTCTTGACCGACTTGGCCACACCGATGGCGTCCCAGCTCTCGAAGGGCCCGAGGTCCCATGCGAATCCCCAACGCATCGCTCGGTCGACGTTGACGATGTCATCCGCGATCTCTGGGACCCGGTTTGCCGAGTAGATCAGGGTGTCGGCGGTGCAGGCCCAGGCAAGCTTGGCGCCGGAGTCCTTGCCGTACACCATGCCCTTCATGCGCTTGCCTGCGTCTTCCTGGCCGCGTACGGCGCCGATGGACGCGAACCTGGGCTTGCTCTTGGGGGCGTACTCACCGGTTTGCCAGCTGCGGGCCAGGATGACGCGCTTGCCCTTGTCGTCCCTTGTCTTCTTGTAGAAACCACCGCGGGTCTTGTCACCGAGGACGCCCTGGTCGACCATCTGCGTGAGCCAGGTCGGGGGGACGAAGTAGTCACGGCCCTCGTCGTCAGGGCAGCCGTCGTGGACGGTGTTCAGGACGTGGACCAGGGTGTCGATGCCCACCAGGTCGGCGGTGCGATAGACCGCGGACTTGGGGCGGCCCATGGGCTTGCCGAAGATGGCGTCCACCTCTTCGATGGTCATCCCCAGGGTCTCCATGTGCCTGAAGACCGAGGCGATGCCGTACACACCGATGCGGTTTGCGACGAAGTTGGGGGTGTCCTTGCCGTAGATGATGCCCTTGCCCAACGTCTCTTCGCCGAACTTCGCGACGGCCACCATGACCTCGGGCTTGGTCTTTTCGCAGCCGACCAGCTCGAGCAGCCGCATGTAGCGCACGGGGTTGAAGAAGTGGGTGACCAGGAAGTGCTCGGCCATCTCGTCGGCCATCACGCCGGACATCGCCGCCAGGGAGAGGCCGGAAGTGTTCGAGGTGACGATGGAGCCCGGGCGGCGGTGTTCGGCGACCCAGGCGAACACCTTCTTCTTGATGTTCAGGTTTTCGATCACCACCTCGATGATCATGTCGCACTCCGCCAGGAGTGCCGCGTTGTCCTCGTAGTTCGCAGGCGTGATCATCGCCGCGTCCTTCTTTGTGTAGAAGGCGGCGGGCTTGAGCTTCTGCGCGTTCGCGATCCCGTCGATGGCCAGCTTGGTGCGTGGCTCGGCGTCCTGTGGCACGATGTCGAACAGGACCGAGGGGATGCCGGCGTTGGCCAGGTGTGCGGCAATGCCTTGCCCCATCACGCCAGCACCGAGCACGGCGACTTTCTTGATCTCGTAGCCCATTGTTCCTCCGGTTTGGGGGGGGATGAATGAATGCTCATTCATCGACCTGAAGGCCATAACGTCACCCCCGGCCGGCGCAAGGGCTTCGGGCCCCGTCCGTGCCGTCTATGCCAGCCCCATCACCGTCCAGGCATCGCCGCCTTCGCCTTCCTGGCCGGGTCGCCAGGATTCAACGTATCGAGAGCGCTCGGCCCAACGCCTCAGGCCCTTCTTGAGCACACCCGTGCCGTGGCCGTGCAACACGAAGGCCACCGGCTCGCCGCGGAGCAGCAGGGTGTCGAGGAAGGACTCCGTGGCGGTGATGGCCTCATCCAGGCGTTTGCCTCGCAGGTCCAGGCTGTTGCCGGGGGTGGGAACACCGCGCAGGTCGGGCTCTGTGGAGGCGGCGTGTGGAGGCATCTTCCGTGGTGGTCTGCGGCCTCGGCCCTGGCGCGGCTTTGGAGTGGCTGCGGGCTTCTCGCGCTTGCGAGTGCACTCGTGCAGGTCCTCCAGCTTGACCCAGGAGCGCATGCTGCCGACCTCTACCTGCACGCGGCCATCCGGCGTGGCAGCGATCACGCGCCCTTCGCGCCTCAGGGAGCGCAGGATGACGGCTTCTCCAGGCTGCACGTCTTCGGGTGTCTTCCCCTCTGGCTCGGGTTCATCGTGGACGTGTTCGACCTCGTCGCGAACCTCCCGCAGCTCCTCGAGGACCCGCCCCGCGTCGCGGAGCCCCGGGTTCGCCTGTAGGGCCGCGATCATGCGCTTGACGGCGGTCTCCTTCTTTCGGAGACGCTGCCCAAATCCCTGTGCGACGTCACGCTCCAGGCGTCTTCGTCGCTCTTCGAGGCGAGTGCCCTTGCGCTCCAGGTCGCGCTGGGTGGCTTCGTTTTCGACGGCGCGCTCGGCTTGCTCCTGGGCCCTGGCGCGAACCTGTTGGTGCTCGGCCTCGACGCGCTCCATCAGCGCGGCCAGCTCGGTGGCCTGGGTCCCGAGCAACACCTCGGCCCGGTCCAGCACCGTGCTGGAGAGGCCCAGCCTGCGTGCAACTCCGAGGGCGTGGGACTGGCCTACGAGATCGGGGAGTAGACGCCAGGTGGGGCGTCCGTCGAGGTACTGGGCGCCCATGAGCCGGAACCGGCTGTCGTGCTCGGCCAAGGCCTTGAGCTCGAGGTAGTGGGTGGTGACCACCACGCGTGCCCCAGCTGTCACCATGGCCTCGAGGGCGGCGCGGGCCAGGGCCGCACCCTGTGCGGGATCGGTGCCCACGGCCATCTCGTCCACCAGAAGCAGGCAGCCAGGAGCTGCGCACTCGAGCATGGCGTTCAGCAGCATGAGGTGGCCGGAGAAGGTCGAGAGATCCTGCTCCACGGTCTGCAGGTCGCCGATGTCCGCCAGCACCAGGTCGAACCAGTCCACTCGCGAGCCCTCGCGGGCGGGGAATGGGATGCCGGCACGCACGAACAGTGCAGCGAGGCCGATGGTCTTGAGGGCCACGGTCTTGCCGCCCGCGTTGGGGCCGGTGAGCACCAGCCCTGGCCCCTCGCGGTCCACTGTCAGATCGTTGGGCACCACTTCCACGCCGCGTAGCGCCAGCACCGGGTGGCGGGCCTGCTGCAGCGCGAGCACGCCGTCGGTTCCCACGTGGGGGATGCAGCCCCGGAGCTTGCGTCCCAGGATGGCTCGTGCGCTGGCCAGGTCGATCTCGGTCGCGGCGTCGAGGCCCTCGAGGATTGCGGTGTGGTGAATGGAGACCAAGGACGAGAGCAGCGTGAGGATGCGGTGCTCTTCTCGGCGAACCTGGACCTGAAGGGCGGCCAACCTGTTCTGGGGCTCCACCACCTGGGAGGGCTCGACGAAGGCGGTTTCACCGCTCTTGGAAGTGTCGTGAACGATTCCCACGTGTGAGCGCCGCGCGGACTTGATGGGGACCACGAAGCGTCCCCCCCGCTCGGTGACGTAGCGGTCTTGCAGGGCATCCCCGAGGGTGTCGCCACGGATCAGCTCGTCCAGCACGCTCTGGATGCGGCGCCGGGTGGCGCGGATGCCGGTCCGCAGCTCCGCCAGCTCGGGCCAGGCGTCGTCGGCCAGCTGGCCGGTCTCGTCGAAAGCGCGCTCCAGGGTGTAGAGGAGCTCGCCATCCACGGCGATGGGCTGCGCCAGCTGGTCCAGGCTGGGCAGGTCGTCGGCCCGTGATTCGATCCAGTGCCTCAGGTTCCACAGGCCCCTTAGGCTGCTGGCCACGGCCATCAGTGCGGCGTGCTCGAGCACACCACCTCTCGCCGCCTGCTCGACCGCTGCGGTGATGTCGCTGACATCTCCCACCGGCACGCTGTCCCCTTGGGCCTCGAGCGCCAGGACTTCCTGGACCGCCGCGTAGCGTTCGAGGGCCTGAGCTCTCGTGGAGGCCAGCGAGCCGTAGCGGGCCCGCTCTGCGCCGAGGGTGGTTCGCGCCCCCGCGGCCAGCTGGTCGAGGACGACCTGCCAGTCCAGCGCACCGATGCTGTGGGCGACGAGATCCATGGGGGCTCCGGCGACCCTGGCTAGCCGGTGTGCGCCATTGGATCCAGAAACCTCGGCTCGGGTCGTCGTCCGCTACGCGACTCCTCGCACTCGATCTCGGTGGCCTTCGAGGACGCTCAGGGCGTGCAAGTACTCTGCGGATGGCTTGACCAGCCTTGCCACCACGACGCGCCCTTGGGAGCCGGGAAACACGGGGCGTGCGCGTACCACGCGTAGGCGAAGGCTGAGGTGGCTGGCTCCGGGTAGGTCGAGGCTGGCGTGCGTATTCACCTCGTCTGCAAGTTTCTTGCGACTCGGCCAGCAGACGAAACTGATGGTGTCACGGTCTACGGAGAGGACGCTGGGTCGCAGGGTCTTCCCAGCGGGATCGCGTAGGGTGAGCGTCGCACGGTCGTGCGTCTGTCGGGCGCCGCAGGCTGTAAAACCTCGCTCGGACCATTCCACCGAATGTGGCTTGATCAGGACACGTGCTTTTTTGCTGTCCAGCTTGCCCACTTGTCCGTCATAGCGGAACAACATCCCGCGGATCTTGAAGAGCAGCTCCGTGGCGCTGCCCTCTCGAGGCAGCGCGGTGCTCGCGCTGGTCCCTTCCATGAGGGCGAAGCCCAGGATTCCGGTCCGCGGCCAGGCGCTGAGCCGGCCGTCGAGGGCCACGGTGCCTCCGCGAAGCCGAGCGGGTCGATCGCGTCAGCCCAGATAGGTGAGGAGCGCATAGCGGTCCAGCCGTCGCAGGGGAGCTGGCCGTCGCGGGTCCTTGGCGAATCTTCGTATCATGATCGAAAGTATAGCGAGGGTGCACTGATCCTATCGGATCAACGTGCCGAACTTTATCTTTTCGATCCTATTTGCTAGCATGGCGCCTTCCCGTCTCCCCAGGAGGCCCCATGGGTCCCACGCGCACCTTCGCTTGCACCCTGCTCGCGCTCCTGCTGCTCGCATTTCTCGTGGCCTGTGGTCAGGCCCCCGAGCAGGCACCGGGCCAACAACCGGCCGTACCGGTGGCCGAGGAGCCCACGAAGGTCGCCTTCCTCTACGTGGGTCCCGTAGGGGACGCGGGCTGGTCCTGGGCCCACGACCAAGCCCGCAAGGACCTCGAGGAACAGTTCCCCTGGGTGGAGACCACCTTCATGGAGAGCGTTCCCGAAGGTGCGGGCGCCGAGCGCGTGCTCACGCAGTTCGCCGAGAAGGGCTACGACATCGTGTTTGCCACCTCCTTCGGGTACATGGACCCGGTCATCAAGGTGGCTGAGCGCTACCCCGACGTCACGTTCATGCACTGCTCGGGCTACAAGCGGGCTGGCAACGTGGGCACCTACTTCGGACGCATGTACCAGGCGAAGTACCTGGCGGGACTCATCGCCGGAGAGGTCAGCGAGACAGGCAAGGTCGGCTTCGTGGCGCCCCACCCCATCCCCGAGGTCATCCGCCACGTCAACGCCTTCGCCCTGGGTGTGCGCGCCGCCAATCCAGAGGCCACGGTGCACGTCGTCTGGACCAACTGCGGGTTCGATCCGGGCAAGGAAAAGGAAGCCGCCGTCTCCCTGCTGGATGCTGGCGCGGACGTCGTGGCTACCGGTGCCGACTCAGCGGCACCGATGCAAGCCGCCCAGGATCGGGGAGGACTGGCCATCGGCTACGACTCCGATGGCCGGCAGTTCGCTCCCCAGGCCTTTCTCACCGCCCCCATCTGGGACTGGACGGTCATCTACCGCGAGGTGGTTCAGCAGGTTCGGGATGGGAACTGGAAGAGCACGGACTATTGGAACGGCCTCGAGTCGGGCGTCGTCCTGCTCGCGCCGCTCTCAGACCTGGTGCCGGAAGACGTCAAGGCCTTGGTGGCCGAGAGGGAAAAGGCCATCGCGGCGGGCGAATTGGTGGTCTTCGCGGGCCCGTGGAGGTGGCAGGATGGCAGCGAGGCCTACGCCGAAGGCATCGTGCCCAGCGATCAAGACCTGCTCGGGATGAAGCGCTTCTCCGAGGGCGTGGTGGGGAGAATCCCCGAATAGCGCGTCAGTACGATTCCCCGATGGTCTGGTCGTAGACGTCTAGCCCCAGCAGTGTGGCCGTGCGCTCGGCCATGGCCATGGCCTTGTCGCGTCGGTAGAAGCTGGCCAGGGGCATCGCACCGCTTTCGCCGAACAGGGCCACGCGGTAGTTGGGCTCGAGCAAGCGCCAGACAGAGCGGTGCATGAACCCACCCTGGCGGTGATAGGGGCCCATCCGGACGAAGTCGTAGCCCTCGAGATCGGTCTTGCGGCGTACGATGGGGATGGGCCCCAGGCACCAGGAACGGCGGATGGACCTGGCGGCCGGATCGATGACCACGGGCACGCGCATCAGGACCAGGGCGAGGCAGCTGCTGACGGCCAAGCTCGAGAAGACCAACCAGCCCCAGGAGCCGATCCAGACGCCGAGGAACAGCAGGAAGCTCGAGAACAGCAGGAGGGGGCCCGCGGTCAGCAGGGCGAACGCGGTGCTGTGGGCCTGGAACCTCATGGGGGAGGATGGTTCGGTCATGCTGGCGGAGTATCCGGTTGATTCGCCGGGGGCCGGATGCGGGTACGGGATAGAAGAGCGTCGATGTCCCCACCCGTTGTCCAGCTTCGCGGCATCCGCAAGGTCTTTCCTGGCGTGGTGGCCAACGACTCGGTCGACTTCGAGTTGAAGGAGGGGGAGGTCCACGCCCTGGTGGGCGAAAATGGCGCCGGCAAGTCCACACTCATGAGCGTGCTGATGGGGCTGTACCGCCCCGACGCCGGGACCGTTTTCATTCGGGGCCAGGAGCGCAGGCTGCGCTCCCCCCGGGACGCCATTGGGTTGGGTCTCGGTATGGTCCATCAGCACTTCGTGCAGTCCGAGCGCCACAGCGCGCTCGAGAACGTCGTGCTCGGCCACCCCGATCTGGGCTTGGTACCCCGCTGGTCCCAGCTGCGCGGGCGGGTCCGCCAGCTGGCAGAACGGCACGGGCTCGAGGTCGATCTCGACGCTCCGGTACACTCCCTACCGGTGGGAGAGCGGCAGAAGGTGGAGATCCTGCGGGTGCTGTACCACGGCGCCTCGGTGTTGGTGCTCGACGAGCCGACCGCGGTCCTGTCCAGGCAGGAAACGAGCGCGCTGTTCGGCGTGCTGCGGGCCTTTACGAAGAATGGGGGTTCCGTCGTCTTCATCTCCCACAAGCTCGACGAGGTGCTGGCCCTCGCGGACCGGGTCACCGTGCTGCGGCATGGCCGGACGGTCTGTACCCGCGACGTTGCGGGTCAGGATGCCGCAGCCCTCGCGGCTCTCATGGTGGGTCAGGCGCTCGAGCTCCAGCGGCGCTCCGACGCTGCCGGAGTTGGCGGGCGGGTCGCCAGCCTGACAGGGGTCGACCTTGCCGGGCCCCGTGGTCTGCCCGCCCTGCAGGGGATCGATCTCGATCTCCATGCGGGGGAGATACTCGGCATCGCCGGCGTCTCCGGAAGTGGGCAGCTCGCCCTCGCGGATCTGCTCGCGGGCCTGGTGCGCCCATCCAGCGGCGTGCTCGAGGTCCTCGGTGCGGCACGTCCGGGCGCCACGCCAGCCGCCTTTCGCGACCTGGGCGTGGCCTATGTGCCCGCCGACCGCAACCGCGTGGGTGTGGCGGGTGCCCAGTCGGTGGCCGAAAACCTGGTCTCGAAGAGCTACCGGCAGTTCACGCGCTTGGGCCATCTGCGTTGGTCGCAGGTCCGCCGCTGGGCGGGGGAGCGCATCGCCGAGTACCACATCCAGTGCACCGGACCTGGCGCGCGCACGGCCTCTCTCTCCGGTGGCAACGTGCAGAAGGTCATCCTGGCGCGTGAGCTGGCGATCCGCCGGTCTGGGGATGCCTGGCCCAGGCTCATCGTGGCGGCCTATCCCTGCCGCGGGCTCGACGTGGGTGCCGCAGAGGCCATCAGGGCTCAGCTGCTGGCGGCTCGGGGCGGTGGGGCGGCGGTCCTGCTGGTCTCGGAGGATCTGGACGAGCTGTTCCGTCTCTCCGACCGCATCGGTGTCTTGTTCCGCGGCCGCCTGCTGGGTCTCGAGCCCACCGAGCAGCTCGGCCGCGAGCGCGTTGGGCTGATGATGGGTGGTCACTCGAGTGGCCCGAGTCCAGCCCGGACCTCCGGGGAGGTCTCGTGAGCCTCCGATTCCAGCGTCGCGAGCAGGCCTCCTGGCGGGTGGAGCTGGGGGTTCACCTGGCAGCCGTGCTGGTCGCCGCGCTGGCGGGTTGTGCGCTGTTCGCGCTGGCGGGTGCACCCCCGCTCGAAGCCCTGTGGATGTTGGTCAAGGAGCCCCTTGGCAGCGCGTTTGGTTTCTCCGAGACCCTGGTAAAGACGGTCCCGTTGGCCTTCTGCGCCCTGGCGGTGGCCTTGGCGCTCAAGATCGATCTGTGGAACATCGGCGCCGAGGGTCAGCTCTTCATGGGCGCGTTCGCCGGATCCTGGTTGGCCCTGCACGGCCCAGCTCTGCCCGGTCCCCTGCGTGTTCCTTCCATCCTGCTGATCGGCGCCTTGGCCGGAGCGGTCTGGGCGGTGGTGCCGGGTCTACTGAAGGTCTATGGCCGCGTCAACGAGATCATCTCCACGCTCATGCTCAACTACGTGGCCATCGCCTGGGTGGAGCTGTTTGTCTATGGCCCTTGGAAAGGGGCCGACGGCTTCCCGTACACCTCGCTGTTCGAGGAGGGTTGGCGGCTTCCCTTGGTGTACCGCCGGGTGCACGCGGGGCTGGTCCTGGTGGTGGTGCTCGCGGCCTTGCTCTGGTGGATCGAACGCCGCACCGCCCTGGGCTACGAGGTGCGCATGGCGGGAGCGTCCCCTGCGGCCGCCCGCTACGCTGGCATCCCCGTGCCTTCTCGGTTGATCCTCGTCATGGCGGTGGCGGGTGCTGCCGCGGGTCTCGCCGGTGTTTGCGAGGTGGCGGGTGTCGAGCACCGGCTGCACGCGGGGATCTCGCCCGGCTACGGATACACCGCCATCATCATCGCGTTCCTCGCTCGGAAGAACCTGCTGGCTTCGATCGCGGTGGCTTTCCTGTTTGCGGCCTTGGCGGTGGGGGGCGAAGGCGTGCAGGTCTCGTTCCCGGGGGTGTCTTCCGCCGTGGTGCAGGTCTTCCAGGGTCTACTGTTGCTGCTGGTCCTGGCCGGCGGCGTTCTCACCCGCTACCGCCTGGTCCGGGTGGGCGAGGGCAGGTCATGAACGCGCTTCAGGTGGCCGAGATCATCGGTGCCACGGCGGTCGCGTCGGGCACGCCCATCCTGCTCGCGGGCTTGGGGGAGCTGGTGGCCGAGAGAGCGGGCGTGCTCAACCTCGGGGTCGAGGGGATGATGCTCGTGGGGGCGCTGACGGGTTTCGCTGCCTCTCATGCATCCGGCAGCGCGTGGGTGGGCGTCGGGGCCGCCGTGGCCGTCACCGGCGCGTTCTCGTTGCTTCACGCCCTGCCCGTCGTGCTGCTTCGGGTCAACCAGGTGGTCTCGGGACTGGCCATGGTCATCTTGGGCGCGGGGCTGGCCTCGAGCTTCGGGCGGTCCTTCGTGGGCCAGGTGGCCCCGTCGTTCACGGATGTCCCGATCCCAGGGCTCTCGAGGCTTCCCCTGCTGGGGCGCATGTTCTTCAGCCACGATCCTCTGGTCTACATTGGGCTGTTGCTCGTCGTTCTGGTGGGGCTGTTCCTACGGCGCTCGCGGTTCGGCCTGGGCCTTCGGGTCTGCGGCGAGAACCCCCGCCTGGCCGATGCGGCCGGGCTGCGGGTGGGCGTGTATCGGGTGTCCGCCACGGTCTTCGGCGGTGCCTTGGCCGGTCTTGGAGGGGCCTACCTCTCGCTCGCCGATACCCCCTCGTGGGTCGATGGCATGACCGGGGGTCGGGGGTGGATCGCCGTGGCCATGGTGATCTTCGCGGGTTGGTCTCCCTCCCGCCTCGCACTCGGTGCGTGGTTGTTTGGGGGACTGGTGGCGGTTCAGTTCCGCATCCAGGCCTTTGGCTTCGACGCCAACGTGTATGTCCTGAAGATGTTGCCCTATCTGCTCACGCTGGTGGTCCTGCTCGTGGCCACCCGTGGACCCTGGCGGCACAAGCTGGGAGCGCCAGCCGCCTTGGGGCGGCCGTTTGCGAGGGAAGAGAGATGAGCTCCGTTTGGCCTGCACCTTCCCGTCGGGCGGGGTAGACAGGGCCGATGCAGCCGCTCCTTTCCACAGCTCGGGCCGTCGTCGAGATCGCTCGATCCCTCCACGCCGTCCTGGGTCATCGCCTGTCCGCCGAAGCGTACGAGGCTGCGTTGGTCTACGAACTCGAGCGGGGCGGCCTGAGGGCCCAGCGCCAGGTCCCTGTGGCCCTCCAGCACGACGGATGCGAGCTGGACATGGGCTATGTGGCCGATATTCTGGTCGAGGACGGCGTGGTGGTTCGCCTGGCAGCCATCCAACGCGTGGACTTGCAACATGAGGGTTGGCTGCTCCAGCGGCTGGCGTTGCCGGGTCCGTGTGTGGGCCTGTTCCTCGACTTCGGCCGACCCCAGCTCGAGCACGTGGAGCTCGCAGGGGTCGCAGAGGGCGCCGCATGACCGGCCTGTCCTGGCACCTGATCGGCTGCCTCGCGGCCCTTGGCTCGGCGGTAGCTTGGGCCGTTGGCTCCATCCTCTTCCGTCGCATCGGCGACCACGCATCTCCCCTGGGCATGAACCTCGGCAAGGGCATCCTGGGGCTGGTCCTGCTTGGCATCGCCTTGCTGGTGGTGGGCTCCGTCCCCATGAGCGGCCGCACCGTGTTCTACCTGGCGGTGTCCGGGATCATCGGCATCGCGCTGGGCGATACCTTCTTCTTCATGGCCTTGGTTCGCCTCGATCCCAGGCTCACGCTCTTGCTCGCCACGGTCGGTCAGGTGGCCACGGTGCTGGGCGCCATGGTCTTTCTGGGCGAGAGGCCTGGTGCGCTGGCTTGGGTGGGTATCCCCCTGGTCCTGGGGGGGGTGACTTGGGTGATGGCGGAGCAGATGCCCCACGAAGACGGGGCGGACAAGCGGCTGCGATTGGCTGGCATCGGTTGGGGGCTGGCAGCATCCCTGTGCATCTCGGGCGGTTTCCTGATGGCCAAGGTGGGGCTCGAGGACGTCAGCGCGCTGCAGGGCACCTTCTGGCGCTTCGTCTTTGGAATGGCCGGCTTGGCCACCTTCGGCTGGATCCGAGGCGAGCTGTCGGTCTGGCTCAGGCCCTTCGCCAGCGCAGGCCTGTTGCGTCGCATCGTCGTGGCGGTGTTGGTCATCACCTTCGGCGGCTTCTGGCTCACGATGGTGGGCTACAAGTACACGGATGCCTCGGTGGCCACCATCCTCATGTCCACCGAGCCGCTGTTCATCCTGCCGCTGGCCCGGATCTTCATGCAGGAGCGCGTCACGCCACGAGCGATCGTGGGAGCGCTGATCGCGGTGGCGGGCGTGATCTTCATCTTGCTCAGCGTCGGTTGAGCGCATCACGACAGCTGACATTGCGAGGGGAGTGACCGACTCGCTGGGTTTCCGTTGTGAACGGCATGCAAAGGGGGACACGATCCGATAGTCGTTCGCGGCGTGAAGAGATGGTCCCCGGAGGGTGAATGCAGGATCGAGAGCTGTACGGGCTTGCCCAGGAGCGTGTGCGTGATCTGCACACGATGCAGAAGCTGGGTCTCGTGCCGCTCGACGGCGACTTCTTCCCGTCGGTCCACTACCCACCCATCACGATGTACGACCCCATCGAGCCCGGGGCGTTCCTCGAGGGCTACGAAAACCCCTTCCGCGACAAGTTCTCCATCTACCTACACATCCCCTTCTGCG
>PVBE010344502.1_pt1 | contig 15258 bp, 13 predicted proteins | sample 1631181 | NCBI WGS metagenome assembly PVBE01 (sample SAMN08397723, study PRJNA350692) | Marine metagenome, whole genome shotgun sequencing project. | isolation source: water | place: Pacific Ocean | collected 2012-04 | reverse complement strand
CTACTTGGCACCGAGAAATTACCACGTCGCCCTCTACTTTTTTGGCAAAATAAACAACACAGCCTATGACCATCACGATGACGCCCCCGTGAATTGTCCACACCCCGAGAGTTAAAGCATTTAGTGGAATTCTTCGAATGGTCACAATTGACATGTTCAAACACAGGACAGCAATAAGCCATTTGAATGGCCACCAATGAAACCATTCGAATTCTGTCATTTCCATAGTTTCACGAATGTTCACCCACGTCTGTGGTTCCCAGATTGCAAAACTTATTGGAATGCCCGACGAACCAACTGAACAATAAACAAACAATAAGCAAAGCGTGGTGATTCCAAACCAAATTGTTGTAAACAAATCAATGAGTGCAAGTGCGACAAGGGTGGGAACAAGGAGGTACCACCACACAGATCCGACATCGCCCGATCTCCAAAAAAGTAACACTACTGCAGCTGTGGGCAATAGCCAAAGCAAACTCCCTGGCCATGTAAAGAACGGGTGAGTTTTTACAGACATTTTCTAACCTTTTTCGTAGTTAAACACACCTTGGCCAGACTTATCGCCAAGGTTTCCCGCTTCTACCAATGCTACAAGTTTTTCGTTTGGAAGATATTTTTCGTTCTGGTTTAGACCCTCGTACATAACCATCATAATATCCCTGCACACATCGAGTCCAATGTAGTCCGCCAAACGAAGTGGTCCCATTGGAAACGCGCAGCCAAGTTTCATGATTGAATCAATGTCTTCTGGTTCTGCCACGCCATCAGACCATGCGTGAAAGGCCTCGTTAATCATCGGCATCAACACGCGGTTTGAAACAAATCCAGCAAAGTCGTTTGCGGGAACAGGTATTTTTCCCATAGATTCAGAAAGAGCAATCGTGGCGGCGGTTGTTTCTTCACTTGTCTTTTTGCCTTTAATAACCTCTACAAGTTTCATCACTGGAACTGGGTTAAAAAAGTGCATACCAATAACCCTGTGCTCTGCTTCTGGTACTGCAGAGGCGAGATCGGTTATTGAAATAGAGGAGGTGTTTGTTGCAAGAACAATATTGTCTTCAAAAGTATCTTGCATTTGTATAAATAGCTTTTTCTTAATGGCAACATTTTCAGTTGCCGCTTCGATTGCCCAGTCAACACCTTCCGCTTCCTGCATCGAGGAAACGTATGAAAGTTTTGAGACGGCCACGTCTGATTCTTCTTGCGTCATGCGTTCTTTTGAAACAGCTCTTGCACATTGTTTTTCGTGGTACATCTTTGCTTTGGAAAGTTGGACTTCATTAATATCAACAACAACTGCGTGTATTCCGCTTGTTGCTGCCGTGAGTGAAATCCCGCTTCCCATTGTTCCACCACCAATGACTGCTATTTTTTTTATAGGCATGTATCAGTCGTTCCAAGTGCGAAGTTCTTCGCCAGTATATTGAGCTAGTGGGCGAATAATTCTGTTGTTTTGGTGTTGTTCCATAACATGTGCACACCACCCTGTAATTCGTGCAACTACAAAAATTGGTGTGTATTGTGGAACAGGAATTCCAAGCGCGTAATATGTCATGCCACAGGGAAAATCTACGTTTGGAAAAATGTTTTTGTCACGCAACATAATTGCTTGGACTTCATCACCAAGATCAAACCATTTTTTTGCGTCCTGATTTGCTAATGCACAGTATTCAAGGCCCCATTTACGAAGAATACCTGCACGATGATCGCCGTTTTTATACACGCGGTGCCCAAAGCCCATTAGTTTTTTCTTTGTTTCAAACGCGTGCTTCATAAATGCTTCGGCAGTTGATCCACCCTCAACTTCTGTCATTATCTCTTGAAGCATTTCCATGGCGGCTTCGTTTGCTCCGCCGTGTAAATTACCTTTTAGGGCACCAATACCACCGCAAACACAAGAGTGTAAATCGCCATTTGTTGATGCAATAACCCTGCTTGTAAAAGTAGAAGCATTAAAATCATGCTCTGCATACAGTATCAAAGACACGTCCATTACTTTGGCTGCTGATTCGTGTGGTTTTTCGCCCGACATACACCAGAGTAAATTTGCTGCATGGCCGAGGTTTGGATCTGGATCAACTGGATCTTTCCCATCAAGTGCCATTTGGTGCACACCAATACAGGTGGGAATTTTCGCAAGAAGATGCATAGATTTTTGCATGTCGGCTTCTGCCCCATTGTCCTCACAAACTGGACAAAGGTGTGACAACAAAGAAACTGCGGTTCGAAGAACCGCCATTGGGTGTGCTTCTGGTGAATTATTCGCGATGTGAATAATTGCTTCTTTCACACTTTCGGGAATAGCACGCATAGATATAAGTTGCGATTTAAAATCGGCTAACTCTTCACCTGTTGGCTTTTCGCCATTTAGGAGTAGGTATGCAACCTCTTCAAATGTCGCGTTCGCGGCCAAATCAGCTATCTCATATCCCCGATAGATCAATTGGGTTTGATTCACTAAACAAACCGACGTATCGCCGATTACTTGGCCCGCAAGACCCCGTTGGTCTACTTGTTTTGTTGATTCTTTTGTTTGTGTCATGGGTAGTCTTTCTGCAACCCGCTTTCAACCAATCGAAGCGGGTTGCGCCCCATATTCTACCTGAAAGGGGGCTTTCTATGTGCCTTTAAATTTCCAAGGCTCGCCGGGAACATAATCAAGTAAATCATACAATTCCTGTCTTGTTTGCATTTGATTTTCAAAATCTTTTGCCGAGCCCGTATCGTGCAAAGCAGCCAAACAACTCGTGATTGCACCCATTGCCACTCGCTGCATCGTCACTGGATAAATCACAAGGTTGTACCCAAAAGATTCAAATTCACTTGCTGGAATGTGTGGGGTTTTGCCAAACTCGGTCATGTTTGCCAAAAGTAAACCGGGGCATTCTTTTGCAAACGTAATAAATTCGTCTTTTGATCGTAACCCTTCGGGAAAAATCATATCAGCACCCGCCTCGCGATACGCACAACCTCTTTTGATCGCAACGTCTAGCGAATCTGTTCCCCTTGCATCTGTGCGGGCAATGAGAAGAAAATCATGATGTAACTTGCTTTTAGCTGCAAATGCAATTTTTTCAACCATGTTTGATTGTGAAACAAGCGTTTTTCCATCTAGATGCCCGCAGCGTTTTGGAAATTCTTGGTCTTCAATATGCATACCCGCGGCGCCATTGATTTCATATTCAACCACAGTTCGAGAGATACTTTCTATCTCACCATAACCTGTGTCAGCATCGGCAATGACGGGTAAATTACTCGCGGCTGTAACTTCTCGAATCGTGCGGCACATTTCTGTCAGAGATATTAAACCAATATCTGGATACCCCGAAGCGTTCGCGGTTGCTCCACCGCTAATGTAACAAGCTTCAAACCCTGTTTTTGCTATTGCTGCTGCAACTAATCCGTTCCATGCTCCGGGACAAACAACGATTCCTTCTGCCATTTTTTTTCTAAGAATTGCTCCGGCGTGTGTCATTGTGTAGATTTTACCTCAACGGGCATAGTGGTGTTTTGTGGTTGTGTCGCTATGAACATTTTGATCGATGCTATGAGTAAAACAACACCCAAAACTGTTCGCAACCCTTGATTACCAAGCCTTCGAGAGCCAAAGGTGGCGCCAGCAACTCCACCGATCACAACCGCTATTGCCAGAGGGGTAACAAACGAAAAATCAACCGGAAGCCCACTGTTGTCCACTGCAATTCCACCAAGACCGGCGATTGAGTTCACTAATATAAAGGGCGCACTAATAGCTGCTGTTTGTTTTGCCGTTGTCCAGCCCAACAACAATATAAGTGGACTTAAAAATATACCCCCGCCTATACCAATAATGCCGCTTGGAATTCCTATCAAAACACCTATAAACATGATCAACATAATTGGTGGTTGTTTTGATTGTTCGTTTCCCTTGATAGGTACAAACAGGCGAATTGCGGCGTACAGCAAAATAACCCCGACAACTGGTTTGTAAATCGTTGATGGCACCTCAATGTACCCACCTATAAATGCTGCTGGTATGCTCGCGCAAATCAGTGGAATAAAAATATCTTTTCGAAACGTTGATGTTTTACCAAACTTCCAAGTACCAATTGATGCAACAACAATATTCAATAACAAGGCGGTGGGCCGCATCTCTTCTGGGGCTATGCCAGATAGTGCTAACACTGCCAAGTAACCAGATCCTCCACCATGACCAACCATGGAATAGATCGCAGCCATTATGAGCACTGCTATTGCAATTAAAAGAGTTTGATCTTCAAACACTGCCCTATTCTACAACAACGCGCATTCGTATCGTTGTTTGGGAAGTGAGTAGAGTTGCCACTACATCATAATTTTCATCTTCTTGAAAAATAAGTATGCCTGCAAACTGTTCGTGTTCTAGTTTTGTAGCGACTTCGATTGTGTTTTGTGGGTTTTCTGGAAGCCAAACCCTTGTCCGCGCTTCAGCAATTGGATCTACTGTGATATCCCACCCTTGTGCTGTAAGTAGTGTGAGCGCGGTCTTAACGCCTGCTTTGCATTGTTCTGGATTAGACGCCATGGCACAATCATCGAGCACAAGAATTGTTCCGGGTGGAGTTGTAATATCAAATATGGTTGGTTGGGCAGAGAGGGTTGTTGTGTTTGTAGTATTTTCTACGTCTTTTGGGGTAGTTGTTGAATATACAGCTGCGGTGCCCACAATAATTGCTGCCAATAGAGCAAATACTCCCATGGGTCTTGTTTTGTTTGAAACATGTTGAAACGGTCCGCCGCCTGTTGATGGCGTCGTTTGATTGGGAATGCTTTTTTTATGTGCAACACTGTCAAGTGTCACTGATTTGTTTGTCATTGAGGGAAGATCTGCTGGGCGCACCAATGAAACATTTTTAGAATGTAAAATTGTTTCTACGTCTGCAAGCATTTCTTCAATAGATCCATACCGTTTGTCATACTCTGACATTGCCCGCCGAACAATCCACCGAATTCCTTCGGGGCTATTTTTGCTAAAACCACTGAGACCGCCGTGTGGAGGAAATGTGTTTTCCAGCATGAAATACAAAACGGCCCCAGCGCTATACACATCAAACTTTGAACCGTCGACCTGGTGCACCTTTACACCGCGCATTGCCTGCCTTACCAGTTCGGGGTCTCGAAAATACTCCGTACCGTGCGTCGTAAGTGTCATCGCAGAAGCAAGGGGTGTTACCAATCCAAGGTCGACAAGATGGACCCTCTCGTCGTGCACGATGATGTTGTCTGGTTTTACATCTTTGTGCCAAAGTCCGGCGAGATGGTATTCGCGTAGGGTTTGGAGGAGTGTTTGTTGATAGAAAAGTACTTTTCTTAAACACTGATTGTTGAGGTGTGAGGAAGATCCGTGAAGAGACGCTGTTACAACACCTAGATGATCTCCGTTGTGATACGGCATGGCATACCAAAATCTTTCGTCGGTAAGGTGGTGTTCAATGATCAGACCAAGCCCCTTGGCGGCTTGCATTGATCTTGATTCTCTAACAATTTGGGGGAGAGCGGATCCATCTCTAATATCAAAACACTTGATAACCACCTGTGATTTGTTGTGATTTGAATTGGCAATGTAAATTTTTGCACCACTACCACCCGATTGAAGTGTTCCCACAATGTTATAACCTTCGAACTTTTTTGAAGGTGGTGTTGGAGTACCTCTACGCTGATTAACTTGTGGCTGTTTTGCTTGCCCGGAGGTTTCAATTGCAAGCACGCGAAGCGGGTTATCTATCAACAAAGCTACGAGCCTGTTCCACGCCTCGTTGAATCTCTTTTGTGCTGCACGTATTTCAATATTTGCAATATCCCACCTTGCAAGAACAACACACAATCCTGCTCTTAATACTTTAATAATGCAGACAAGCAATGCCACGGGAATTAATATGAGATCTGTTGTTTCTTGAACAAAAAACCGAATAATTCGACCAATGAACCTAAAAATAGCACCACAAAGTGGAAGAAATACCGTCACGAATAAGACGGTAGTTCCAACGATAATCAAAAGCGTGAGTACTAATCCGGTCAGAAAGGAAAACATTACATTCGACCCCCTGCCTCTTCACCCAAGAAAATTTGGTGCGAATGGTAAAGGTTGCTTATTGAATCATCAAAAACTGATTCGCTTCCAGAAAGACTTGCTTTTTGTGCTTCTGCTTCTTCTTCTGGTGTAAAACTGTATTGCATGACCACTTCTGCAATTCGTTGTTTAAGTTGATCTCGTACTTTTGTCATATATCTGCTTACTGTTGGTTCGCTAATTCCTAATGCTTCAGAAACCTCCTTGCCTGTTTTATTGTCAAGCGCCCTCATTCGCCAAACTTGAAACTGAACAAAATCAGCTTCCGATTCTGTTCTTCGGATTGCGGCGCAAATTTTTGCAGCAAACATTCTTTGTTCAAAAATATCATCTACTTCTAACGCCACGTTACTCGAATCTATTCGCTCATCAAGTGAAAGTGGTTTTACGCCGCTGTTTCGTTTTTGCGCGTTTCGCCGATCCATCTCGTCACCAAGTGTGTGTTTTGCTATTGAAAGAAGCCATGTGCTAAACCTTGCGCCCCTGCTTGGGTCGTACCGTTCGATACAGGTTGAAAGTGCGGCAAGTGTGTCTTGTGTAAGATCTTGTACTGTTTCGATACCAATTCGCCCTCCACCCCATTTTGATAGTTGAAAACGAATTGCTGGGCCAAAGTCTTGCCACAACTCAAACCACGCGGCTTCGTCTCGGTCGCGAAGTCTACGCACGAAGGTGGTAGTGAGGGCGTTCATTGGCACACTTCCTTATTAGGACAATTCATGGTGAGATTTTAGGCTCATTCTGAAATTAATCGAGCAATTTCCCTAAATACCTAGTACGCACAGGCTGTTCTGTGTAAATCTGTAACAAAAGGAGGTTGCCATGGGCGCCACAACACGATTTATTGTTCGGTGGGGATTAATTGGAGGGTTTGCCATTGGTGGTATAACTTTATTAGTAGGACCAAAACGAGTCGTTGCCTGCTTTGATCAACTTCGGGAAGAAGCCGCAACTATCGTTGACGAGTTAGTTGATGACCCTGTCGCACTGCGGCGACAACTTGATGAACTTGCAAGAGAATATCCAAAAAGAATCGCAAACATCGCTGGTGAAGTAGCAAAAATAGACCAACAAATGGAACAGTTTGAACGGGACGAATCGATTGCTCTCAATGTTGTAAAGCTTACAACAGATGATCTTGAGGCGTTAAAAGAACTTGTTTCAATTGCAGAAAACGAAGAAAAAATAGGTGGAGCGCCTATTTCTTTTTGGTTTGATGGTGTGCGATACAACCTTGAAGGTGCGTTTACAAAGGCAAGGCGAATACGAACCGTCAGGGCAAATTATGAAGATCGCCTAGCGGCCGATCGAAGGCAGATGGAACTTATGGGTGAACAGCGCGTGCGACTCGCTTCAATATTAGAAAAAATTCAACACGAACACGAGCAGTATCGATCCCAACTTTGGCAATTAGATCGAGAAATTGATGCGATAGAACGAAATGATCATATCATTGCAATGGTAGAGAAACAGCAACAAACACTTTCTTCGTTCGATCATTTTGGCTCTGGAAACAACCTAGATCAGGTTCGATCAAAATTAGCGGAAATTCGCACTGTTCAAGAAAGTACTATTCTTGCATTAACAGAAACCGGTGGTGGTTCTGATTACGAAACCCGGGCAAAATTTGCCATAGGTGAAAATACAAACGTAAACCCGTTTGTTGATGCAAAACCAGATCGTGTTGATGAAGACACAAAACCATACGCCTTGCTTGATTAAAAAACTAAACCCTATTATTACTTTAGGGATGGCACAGGCGGCGGCCAATTGTTTTGGCCGCCGCTTTCTAGTTACCCCGAGTATTTTTTTCTATTACAAACTTTCAATATCTACACTTGGATAGTACCACTTTAAAATTGATTCCCAAGACATATCTTTACCAGCTAGTGCCTGCGCGCCATATTGACAAAGCCCCACGCCGTGACCCATGCCCACACCGCGCAACTCGACATCGGGTCCTGATCTTGATGCTACTAAACAAGATGACCACACCCTTTGGTTTGGGGTGGGAATTGATGGAAAAGAGGTGTTTGCCGCATGAACAAACTGTTTAGCGCTGATGTTATAGGCGTTCTTTTGACGGTCGGTTATTTCTAATTTAACTGGTCTACCGTGTTTGTTTGTTTGAACTGGAATAATTGATTGAATTGAACGCATTTTTTTCAACGGGCGGCTTGTTAGGGTGTCGGACCATTGTGAGAGTCGTTTTTTCAAATTTCTGTGTGATCGCGTAACTGTCCATTGGTGAACACCGAGCGACGTACAAACGTCTTTTCCGCTTCGCCCTTGTAATGGTGGAACATTGTGAAGATGTGACGAACTTATTGCATCGCTTGCCGCCGCAGCCATGCCTCCGCAGCACGCACTATAGTAAGAAGGAACAATTTTGTTGTTCCACGTAAGCAATACACCCCGTGTCTCATTTACTGCTCGGTGTGCAACATCTAACGTCACGTCTCCAAGGAAGACTTGGGAAGATGGACCATCTGAAACATCATAATGGCTCGTGTTTTTCCGTTGTAGGTGTTGGGCGGCTGCGTAGCTTCTCGCTGCAATTGCTTGGGCGGCAAAAGTGTTTGGGTGCCAATGGGAATACAGTTCTCCCGCAATAACACCCGGTATATATTCTTCCATTGGCACATGTACGACAACGTCGAAAGCGTGCGGTGAAATATCTGGTCTGGGGTGCAAAGAAATTTTCCCAGTACATCTCTTTATTTTTTCTAACATGATCATTGTGTGTGTAGCACTATTATGAATCCACATCGCCCCATCTACAATTTCTGGAGACAGTGTGTTAGAAGATCGATATTTCCAACCTTCTTTTGTGAGATATATGTGCTCACCGTCAAGTTCAAACCCATTTCTGTTTCTCATTTTTCCTACACAAACGCGCATTGTGATTGGTTCTGTTGGAATAGGGATGTGTTTTTGGGGAACTTGTTGCGCATCAACCCGTGTGTCATCATGCTTGGATGAGCAGGAAATTAGACCGCCAACAACCAAAACGCCTGTCGCTGTTATAAATTGGCGGCGATCGCAGGAATTTGGTTGAAAAAAATTATTTAACGTCACGCTCAGTAGTGTATCGGTGGTACATTGCTTGTGAAGGAGTTTTTACAATGAAAAATTTACTTAACATAGAACCAATACTTGCCTTTACTGGGCTTATCGTTGTTTTTTCTGTTGTGTTCGTTTTATTTATCGTTATTGTTGTCATTGGTATTTTCAATGGACTTGTCGGTCTCAGAAACAGGGTTAAAAACGCCTACGCTCAAATTGATGTACAACTAAAACGGAGATATGACCTGATCCCAAACCTTGTTGAAACCGCAAAGGGATACATGGCACATGAAAAGGAAACGCTTGAAGCAGTTATCAATGCAAGAAACCAAGCCGTTTCTGCAGCTTCTACAGCTTCTAAAGATCCCACAAGTGCGGGGGCTATTGCTGATCTCGCTGGTGCGGATGGAGCTTTGACTGGTGCGCTTGGAAAATTAATGGTTGTCATGGAAGCATACCCAGACCTCAAAGCAAACGAAAATATGATGCAGGTTCAAGAGGAATTAACAAGCACAGAGAATCGTGTTGCGTTTTCAAGACAAGCATATAACGACGCTGTAATGTCATATAACAACAAACGAGAAATGTTCCCGTCAAACATTGTTGCTGGAATGTTCGGATTTAATTTTGCACAAAGCTGGGAACTTGATGACGAGGCCGCACGCGATGTTCCAAAGGTAAGTTTTTAGCCTTTTTCCAAAATGAATTTTTATGAACACCAAGATCGAGCGCGAAAGCGAACTAAGGTCATTGTGTTGTTGTTCATTGTTGCCGTCATTATTATTATGGGGGTCATTGTTGTTCCCGTTGGGTTAGCGTCAGAATGGAATGGGGGCGCCATTGCTATTGCCTCTGTTGGTTGCCTGCTTATCGTTGGTATTTCTACTCTTGTAAAACTTGGACAATTAAATGATGGTGGACGAGTTGTTGCTGAAATGCTTGGCGGAACCGAGTTGCAAACAAGTGGTCGCAACAAAGCTGAACAAAAGGTAAAAAACATTGTTGAAGAAATGGCAATTGCTAGTGGCATGCCTGTTCCATCAATTTTTATTATTGAAGACAATTCTATAAATGCGTTTGCGGCTGGCTGGACACCTAGCGATGCGGTAATAGGTGTGACCCGCGGTTGTATTGAACAACTAAACAGAGACGAGTTACAGGGTGTTATTGCCCACGAATTTAGTCACATTTCACATGGTGATATGCGTATCAATATTCGCCTCATTGGAGTGATTTTTGGAATTATGGCAATTGGAATTACGGGGTGGATTTTTGCTAGATACATCGGACCAATTATTTTGCGGTCTTCCTCTCGATCTCGCTCCAAAGAAGGTGCTGGTGGGGCTGGAATTGGATTGGCGGTTATCGTGTTTGGTTTGTTTCTTGTGGTTTGTGGCTTCGTGGGCACTTTTTTTGGACGGCTCATACAAGCTGCCGTTTCAAGACAGCGAGAGTTTTTGGCTGACGCATCTGCGGTGCAATACACAAGAAACCCAAATGGTATTGGAAGTGCGCTTCGGAAAATTGGTGGAATCCCACAACAATCTTCATTTTCAAAAGATGGTGGACAGTGTAATCACATGTTTTTCTCACAAGCCGTGCGTTCTCTTTTCGCCAGCCATCCGCCAACAACCGAGAGAGTAGCCCGTGTAGAGGGAATTGATGTTGCGTCACTGCCAGCACCCACGCGTGTAGAGTCAGGTGGTGTGAGCGAAAACATTTCTGGGTTTTCTTCAACAAGTGTCGCGCAAGGTGTCCAAGAAGCTTCGGGTATACAAGAGGAATATGTTGCTAGAGCAAAACTCGCCATCAACAACATCTCTCCTGCCATAAAAGAGGCTTTGCACAACAGTTGGTCTGCAAGGTTGGTTATGTATTCGTTATTAATTAATAAGGGTGACCCAAAGCAACACGAATTGTTAACAAATCTTCTTTCTGATCAAGAGCTTGTTGAGTTAAAAAATTTATTGCCCCTTGTTAAAAAAGAAGACAGGGCTTCAAGGCTTCCCATGATTGACCTTGCGGCCCCTGCCCTAAAACAAATGAGTAACAAACAACAGGTTGTCTTTGCAAAAACACTCACAGCCCTAGTGAACAGTGATCATGTTTATAGTAGATTTGAGTGGGTTCTTGTTTCAGTAATTAAAAAACACTTGGCAAATAAAAATGTTCTAGTTGATTCCAAAAAAGCAAACAAAACGCTTGCTCGGTGTTCAAAAGAGATTAATGTTGTTCTTTCTGCACTTGCGTACAGTGGGGCTGATAGCGGGGATCTGGCTTCTAGTGCATACAGTCGTGCCTGGCGTGTAACTGGATTAAAAGAAATGACTATGGTTCAAGTCAATGATTGCACAATGGAATCAATGCAAAAATCGCTTTGCGCATTACAATCGCTTTGGTTTGTAGAAAAACAAAAATTTTTACAGGCGTGTGAATCTTGTGTAGAACACGACGATAGTGTGACTGTTGCGGAAGCGGAAACCATCCGTGGAATTGGAGATATGCTTGATTGCCCAATTCCGATGTTTGGTGCAACGCCAAACATGTCACCGCAATAAAACTTTGGTGTGGACGAGTAGCACCTTTGGGTAATTGTTTCTAGATAATAAACTGGTTACAGGGTGGTTTTTAGTCAATTTCGCGGAGTTTTAAACCAAACATTGCAAGCCCGTCGTGAATTTCTACAAGACTTGTGGATCCAAAGTTTTTAATGCCGAGAAGTTCTGCCTCTGTGCGGACGGCGAGGTCCGCTACGGATTGAATATTCAACATTTGAAGTGCTTTGCGGGCACGAACTGAAAGATTAAGTGAAGAAACTGGTTTTGAAAGCACTTGCTCCGAAGTGTGCGCCAACAACTCTTCGTACCGATCTTGGTGAATTTGGTTGGATGGACCGTCGGCACCTTGACCAAGCCGAAGACCGCGGGCGGTAAGCATATGTTTGATTTCAGTGAGCGATGTTTCACCAAAGTTTTTATAACTTAATAGTTCGGATTCACTTATTTTTAGAAGATCGCCAAGTGATCTTATTTGCATTTTTTTCAAACAGTTTCTCGCCCTGACAGACAATTCAAAGTCTGTAACCGGAGTGTTCATAAGTGCTTGGTTTTTTGCTGCATCACGAGCAAGGTCTTCGTCGTAATACATGTGAGCAGATGACTGAACGTCTTTTAGATATAGACGTGCTCGTTTATGTGATGGATCTGTGTCAAGAATTTGCCTTAAACATTTTTCTGCTTTATTAATCCTTCCGCGATCTTCGTACACAACGGCAAGATTAAGTAACACGTTTATGTTTGGTCGGTCTGCGCAAGCCAACTCTTCGTAAAGAGCTGTTGATTCCATTTCTTCACCAACCAAATCAAGGAGGTATGCGAGTTTAAATATGTGGTCTGGGTTTGAACCAGATGCTACGGCTTTGCGTAATTCATCAATTGCTCCAACCCGAAACCCATCTTGTTCGAGTTGAATTCCCTTGTTGAAATGTTGATCTGCGGCTACTGAATCGCCTCCGCCTATGACTGTTTCGAGATTGTTGTTTATGTTTTCTGTTACCACTTATTAATTCTCCGTCTTTCTGTAAGTTGCAACGGTTCATTGTACAGATTTTTTCGCTTTTCGCCAACACTTACTTAGGGTCATGGTCTCCAAGGTCGGCTATGGCGGCATCTGCCTCTGCTGCAGGAGGGCCAATGGTGATTGGAGCTGACCTTGCAGCTTCGAGTCGGTCCGGGTCTTTCAAAAGGTCAATTTCCCTCCATTTGCCTTTTTCAAAGCGTATAACCATGGTTATACTAATAAAAATAACATATGTAGCCGCGGCAATCCATGGTCCCATTGAGCCAAGGCCGGGGAAATAGGTAACTGCGACCCAGCTGCCGCCAACAATAAATACCCAACTATATATTGCAGTAACAATGCCTGGCCAAACAGTATCGCCCGCTCCACGCAACGCTCCTGAATACACAATGCCAAGTGCATCAACTGTTTGAAAAAGAGCAACAAGAATTAACATTTTTGATCCAAGGGCAACAATTGATGCGACGCGCTCAGGGTCAATATCAACTCCAGACAAAAACCATTCGATCATTTCAGCTCTAAATATAACAAACACCGCCGCGCATATTGTCATATACACCATTGCGATAAAGACACCCACGCGCGCGCGCGCCACCGCCACATCTGGTTTTCCTGCGCCAATATATTTTCCCACTATCGAATTAACTGCCACATTTAAACCGAGGGCTGGCATAAAACTTAGGTTTAGATATCCAAGGGCGATCCACCCTGCGGTCATATCGTCTGTTCCAAAACGCCCCACGAACACTGTCATAAAGATTGCCCAGCAAACAATTTCGTTGCCCCATTGAATTGCGCCGGGCCAGCCTAATTTGAATAATTGTTTACATGTTTTTATGCACGGCCGCCATGGTCGGCGTGTTTGGTATGCATTGTTAAACTTGGCGCTGAGAAAAACTGCGAGTGGAATCAGCATTTCAAAAAACATTCCAACAACTGTTCCGTACGCAGCGCCTGCTAAACCTAAGGCTGGTGTTCCGGGTATGCCTGGAATAAAACCTGGTATTCCTTCTTCGCCAAATATAAGTATGTAATTAGAAACAACGTTGATGATATTTGCAACAATCGTTGAAACCGTTATTACTTTTGGCATGTGCATGCCAAAAAAATACTGGGTAAACCCCCTGCCTACTAACAAAAACACGCTGCCAAGAATTGTGATTGTTGCATAATTTGATTCGAGTGAAATCAACTCGGCCGCGTCGGTTATATGATCACCAGTGTGAATTGATTGAAAAACCAGGGGGAGAATGATCGCCCAAGGAATCAAAAGAACTATCCACAAAACGAGGGACATCCACATGGCTGCCCATGGATATTTAGGACCAATTTCTGGTTTTCCAGAACCTAAATATTGACTGACATATGTATTTACAACTGTCACGACGCCCATAACTGTTGCGATCATTGCAAACGACCACGTGCCCGCATTACCCTGCGCAGCGACTTCTAGTGGGCCAACTTTGCTCACCATCAACTTGTCTACAAACTGCATAAATGTAAAACTCACCATCGTGAGAATTGTTGGCCAAGCAATAGACCAAACTTCTATAAACGGGTTTGTTAGTTGATTATGAGATAGTTCTATTTTTTGTTTATTTTGATCGGCTTCCATCGACCCCTATCCACTGTCTCTGTTGCTCCAGAATCAGCAAGCACAACCTGCTCGATGATTGATTTGGTCAACCTTGCTGGATTTCCTTGCCACCTTACTTTGTTGTCACTACTGATCACCATTGCAAGTGGAATTGCTGTGCACGCGATCGCTCCCTGCATTCGTTTTTGTGAATCTATCGCAACACCATAATCCATTGGTGTTTTTTCTTGAAAGGACGCGACCTTGTCTTTAGATTCTCCAGACACTCCGACAAATAACACCTTGTCTCCAAAGTGTGATGAAAGTTCATTGAGGTGTGGGATCGATTTTCTGCATGGTGGGCACCATGTTGCCCAAAACTCTACAACCCTTACCCTGTTCTCAACATCAAGTGGTTCTGAAATCCATTCTTCAACAAAAAACGAAGGCGCGTCTTTTCCCTGCATGTTTGTAGCCCTGCCATAATTTTCACTTAATGATGGATAGGAAGTGGTCACTTCAGTTGGATTACTTTCGGGAACAAATTTCTTGACCTCTATTAGTGGATCATATTCTTCGGCAAGAAGGGATTGGATTGCTTTTGATAATCCCCTCGCCCGAAGCCCAGCATGTCTAATAGCGCCATTCTTGTCTACAACAATCGTAACCGGATCGTAATACACTCCTAAAAAATTACAAGTGTCTCCAGAATTATCAATAGCGGTTGGGGTTGTTAGTTTTCTTTTTTTAATAAACTGCTTCGCTTTGTTTGCACCTTGTGGCGTGTGAAGAGTAACAAGAACAACATCTTCTTTTTCTTCTAAACCATCAATTATTTTTTGTGAAGCAAATGGCGCACCCCTGCCGGGGGGGGATTGATTTGACCATGTTTGAACAACAAGAACTTTTCCTAAATAATTTTTCCACACTGGCGGCTCTTCGCCCTCTT
>PVBE010837566.1_pt1 | contig 15260 bp, 17 predicted proteins | sample 1631181 | NCBI WGS metagenome assembly PVBE01 (sample SAMN08397723, study PRJNA350692) | Marine metagenome, whole genome shotgun sequencing project. | isolation source: water | place: Pacific Ocean | collected 2012-04 | reverse complement strand
CGGAGAATTAATTAAAATCATTCTTGAAACCTCTTTGCCCAAAAAAGGAACTTTTTTCCTAAAATAATAATGCAGTTGATTTGTGGTAATCTTTACCGAGAATTCTAAATAATGAGTAGCATGGATAGTTTTGGCAGATAAACGACCTATCTCAACTACTCTGTCACCGTGGAGTAGAACAAAACAGTGAATTATAAATATGAATAAAGAGAAAAAGAACCCAATTAAAAATAGTAATTTTATGCTTTGGTTTTTGATATATGGGTTTATGTTTTTGTTGTTGTGGACATGGCTTAATCGATGAAAACCAAGAAGCCTAATTCACTGTTTCAATATACCCCGTAACAGTAGAGTAGTTTTAAATCGTTATTCAGTAAGAAGTTTTTTTAATGAAGATTTTTATAAAAGTTCTATTTGCATATATTTTATTGCAGCCTTTTTATGCTTTTTCTGAAAACGAAGGGTTAAAAATACTAGTTGTTGGAGCAGGAATATCAGGACTGGGCGCGGCAAGAGATTTACATGACTCTGGTTATGAGGTAACTGTTCTTGAGGCTAGAAATAAAATTGGTGGAAGAATAGACACAGATAGATCTTTAGGGTTTCCGATAGAAAGAGGTGCTAATTGGATTCACAGTAACGAGCTAGAAAATAATCGTCTCATGTCCATAAAAGAAGAGCTGGGGTTAAAAACGTATATAAGCCCCTTAAGTGCTTATGATGGCGTTAAATTTTTCAACAAAAATGGAAAAGTTATAAATTTAAAGAAAGAAGATTTAGAAAAAATTGAATTTAGGATAGGGCTGGCTGCTTACATTGCTTCATACACCAAACCTTCGTCAAATCTGGAAGATGTAATAGATTTCTTAAAACGCATAGGCTTATTGTCTTTCGCTCCTAATGCGGTTCTTCAAGCCATTCACCAAACTTTAGAATTAAGCGCCGCTGAAGATTCAAAGAATATGCCAATTGGCGTCTTAATAGAGGAAGCAGAATACGCTGAGAGCGCAGGAAGTGATGAAGAGGTGCTTGGAGGCTTTGATCAAATAACAGATCATTTATCTAAGAACTTGGATATAAAATTGAACACCCCAGTAACAAAAATTGATTATTCATTTAAAAAGATAAAAGTATTCACTGATAAGCAGGTTTACGTTGCTGATTCAGTGGTTGTGACTGTTCCTCTTGGTGTTCTACAACAGAACCTTATCGAATTTATTCCGGAGTTGCCTGAAAAAAAGAAAGATGCAATTAGCAATATAAACCTAGGAAATGTAAACAAGGTTATTTTAAGATTCCCAGACAAGTTCTGGGGAGACGACAAAATGTTCTTCATTGAACGAGAGAACAGAAGCTCCTTTTCAACCTGGTTCAATAACGAGGTAATAGTAAATGAACCAGTTATCTATTCCATTATTTCAGGAGACTACTCAAGAGAACTCGAGAAGAAGTCAGATGAATATGTTATTGAAGAAGCAATGAAACCTTTAAGGGCAGTTTATGGAGAAGATATCCCAAATCCAGATTCATTCTTAATAACAAGATGGGGGCTAGAGCCATACATACTGGGATCTTACTCAACAGCTGGATACAATCAAGATGACTTAATGTTAAGAACTGAATTAGCTAACCCAATTGAAAATAAAATATTTTTTGCTGGCGAGGCAACAAGCGTTAATGAATATGGCTTCACGCATTCCGCTCTAAATACAGGCTTAAGAGAAGCCAAAAAAATTAAAGAATTATATCCATTAGATCTACAATCTTACCCAATAACGGTTTTAAACAACTCCGTAACGGTAGAGTAGTTTTAAACAGCTATTTAAAAAAATGAAAAAAATTAATATTTCATATGAAAGACTGATTTTATTCTCTGTAATTCTGATAGTAATTTGCGGATCTATTGGTGAGTGGTATGCGGTGAACTATTCTGAAAACCATCAATCAGGGTGGCAATTTTTTGGCATGATAGTGATGGCAGCTATAGTCATTCCTTTGCCATTTATTTTTAGCATGATTTTAGAATATTTTATAAAGGGCATTGGAAAATGGTTTTATTTCCTTACGTCACTAATTTTAGTGCCAGGCATCTACCTTTTGTTATGGTCGGAAGTATTAGCAAATTGAAAAATGTTAGAATCAAATCACTGTTTAAAAACACTCAGTGACAGTGGAATGAGTTCCCTCGATTTACCCAGCTAAGGTCTTATTGTTCTTTCTTTTATACCAAGATTCTGAGGTAGATTTTTATAAGCTGTTTCTACCCAATCACAAAGTAATTTCCTTGTATCCCTAGGATCTATGATTTCTTCTATGCCAAACATCTCTGCAGTCCTATAAGGTGATCTAACTTCATCTAATGAATCTTCTATTTCTTTTTGTCTCGCAGCTGGATCTGGGCTGGCCTCTATTTCTCTTTTATAAGCAGCCATTACTCCACCCTCAATTGGCAATGAACCCCAGTCCCCTGAAGGCCAAGCGTATCGTAGATTCAATTGATCTGAATTCCCGTGACCACCTCCTGCTACCCCGAAAACTCTCCTTATAATTATAGAGACCCAAGGAACTGAGGCTTGCCATACACTGTAGAGAGCTCGGACTCCATGCCTAATGACGCCTGACTCCTCTGCCTGCAAACCAATTAAAAAGCCTGGGTTATCTACAAAGTTGACTATCGGAATATTAAAAGTATCGCAAACATCTACAAATCTGGTCATTTTTTCTGAGGCTTTTGCAGTTACAGCTCCACCATCATGATTGCAATCGTTACCCAATATCCCAACAGGGTAACCTGATAATCTTGCTAGACCAGTAACCAAAGATTTTCCATACCCAGCACCTATTTCAAAAAAACTTTCCTTATCCAAAACTAAATCAATTATTTCCCTCACTTCGTAAGGGGCTTTTCGATCTCTTGGTATTATGGATATTAGTTTTTCTTCCTTTCGGTCGGTAGGATCATCATTTTCTTTTCTGGGAGGAACTTCCCACACACTTGAGGGAAGGAAAGATAGAAAAGTCTGTATTTGTTTGAAAGCATCTTCTTCGCTCGAAGCTTCATTATCTACCGCTCCGGCTGTTTTGGTATGGATGTCACTGCCACCTAACTCTTCTCTTTCCATTTTCATACCGAAGGCTCGCTCGACAACTGGTGGCCCAGCAACAAACATTTGAGCGCTACCTTTAACCATAATAGAAAAATGTGAAGCGACTACCCGAGCAGAACCGAGTCCGGCAACTGAACCCATACAAGCTCCTACCACAGGGACCATGCTCAATAATCTCACTATATTTTGCCAACTTGGTAATCCTGGAACATAAGTAGCTCCCATGGTTTCAAGAGTTTTTACGCTTCCACCACCACCACTACCATCTACGAGATTTACCAAAGGTAAGCGGAGGTGCTCAGCAAGTTTCAAACTATACAGAGACTTGTTTCCAATCCTGGCATCTGCAGCCCCACCTCTGACCGTAAAATCATCACCAGCAACTACAACCTCTCTTCCCTCTACCTTGCCTCTTCCAAATACAAAATTTGCAGGTACAAATTCTTTGATTTCACCATTTTCATCATAAGTAACTTTTCCAGTAATTTCTCCCGTTTCATGAAAAGAACCTTCATCTAAAAGCTGTTCAATTCTTTCTCTAACAGTTAGACGCCCCCTTGCATAATGCTTGGCTATACGCTCTATGCCACCCATTTCCTTAGCTAGTTCAGCACGTTTTTTTAGTTCTTCTAGATCTTTTTCCCAACTCACAACTAATCCTTTTGAGTCTCTATGTTCTCATACTTTTAAATGCTTGCAAGCTCTGCTTTAGTTTATAATTAACTTATGTGTGATTGTTGTACTTGCTGCGAGTGTTCCTGCTGCTCGAAGTAGATAAAAAAAAGAAAATCTAATTCACTGTTTTGAAACACACAGTGACCATAGAGTAGTTTAGTAAATGAGAAAATTATTAATCACGCTAACTGTTCTAATTTTATTACCAGTATTACTTTTTCTAATGCTTTGGCTTTATCCTAGACCCATTGATCAAACCCCTTCTTGGGTTTTTGATGGAGACGGTACAGACATTGATTACTGCCAATTGCCAAAACTCGATAATTCTGGATTGAAGGCCGAAGATATTCCGCAGGCCCATACACCAGGGTGCGGTTATACCGTGTTTCCTAGACCCATCCTCCAAGGTTGCACCGAACCATTGCCTGAAGGTGCTCAAGACATTCGTGGTTTGTGGAAGAGTATCGATCCTAGCCTGCCGGATCACGTAGAACGAATTGAGCAATGTGGCGATCGTGTCGTTGTCACTGCCTACGGCCTTATACATGACCATTCTCCAGGTATGTTGTCTAATGATGTTGCGCCCATGCAAATAGGCCCATTTTTGTTTTGTATGCGTAACTCTCAGGCTACCGCAACATGGCAAGACAATCAGTTACACCAAAAGTTATTTGGTGGCCCTACAGTGGTCAAACGTTATATTGAAGATGGAGTTTACAAGTGGGAGTATCCAGGAAAAGGTACGATTGAAATGAAACGTATCTGTAAAGTGCCAGAGCATGCGAAAACGTCTCCAGATCGCAGCCATGCCTTGTAAATGTCGAGTAGATAAAGAGGTCTAATTAGATGGAGACAATTATAGTAATAATTACAATAATTGTTATGTCGTTGATCTATTTATTTATAGGTTTTGGTATTAATAAAGATAATGCTAAATATTTACTTGCTGGTTACAACACCATGCCATCTGAAAAAAAACACAGTTTCGATATAGAGAACTATTTAAAATTTTTTAATCCTTTTTTTAAAAGATTGTCCTTATATCCACCATTAACATTCGTTTTATTATCTATTTTTCTAGATGGGGACTTTTTGATATTGGTATGGGCTCTTTCACAAATGCTGCCCTTTGTTTGGTTTACAATAAAGAGTTTAAGATTCCAGACATGAAGATTTATATAAAAGTTCTATTTGTATTTATTTTACTGCACCCTTTTTATGCTTTTTCTGAAAGCGAAGAACTAAAAATACTAGTTGTTGGAGCAGGAAAAAATCAAATTTCTCTTTTTTTGTTATGATTAGACACATGAAAGTAGAAGAATTTTTTTCAGAAGGATTAAGGCTGGCAAAACCAGAGTATTGGACTATATTTTTTAATTTTCTTATTTATTTCATATTAATCGTCATTGCATTAGTTACTGTAATTGGTTTGTTGATTGTACCTTCGCTTGCAGTAGGCTTGGTGAGGTTCACGATCCGGGTCGGAAGGGGTGAAGAGGTTGATGTCGGCGACTCTCTATCTTGGGGCTTTAAAGATGGAATGTGGTGGAAATCATTAGTTTTTTGCGTCATCGCCACCATAGGCATGATCATTGGCTTCATGCTTCTAATTCTTCCAGGTTTATACCTTTCTGCGGCATGGTTTTTAGGAATTTATTTGTTAGTAGATAAAGGCCTGGCTCCGATGGAAGCCTTAAGCAAATCTAGAGAACTTGTTCATGAGGTAGGTTTTTGGAAAGTTTTTATAATCATTTTTGCAATGTCTATAGGAATGCAGCTAATTGCTCTTATCCCGGTTTTAGGCATAGTTATTAATGCTTTCCTCTGGCCTCTTGTAGTGATGGTTTACGTTGCCATTTACGAGCACGCCATCAAAGGAGAAGAAAAAAAAATAGACTCCGACCCTGAAGAAAGCTGAGTTCATGCTAGGTCCAGACGAAATTACTTAAATATTTTGACTTAGGTCAACTCGGCTAATTCTAGTCCCTATAAGCTAGGCTTATGAAAAAAGAAAAGTTTTTCTTGGGCCTGTGTTCAATTGGCCTACTTTTTTCTGCATTCATACCCTTGGCGGCTTCAGCTAGCTCTCCCGACGATCTTCCGGTAGTGATACAAGAGATGGTTAAGCCGCCTTTTCTTCCTAAGCACAGTATTGTTGCTAAAGGAGGGCCTAAAGTTATTAAAGTAGAGCTAACGGTTACAGAAAAAATAATTTCTATAGATAAGCAAGGAACCAAGTTTAGAGTTTTTGGTTTTAATGATTCTGTACCTGGGCCAATTATTGTAGCCCATGTAGGGGACTACATAGAGCTTACTTTAAAGAACCCTTATGAGAATAATTTTTTACATAATGTTGATTTTCATGCAGCTACAGGCGCACTGGGGGGTGGGGCCTTAACCCTTGTACGGCCAGGTGAAAAAGTTACTATTAGGTGGAAGGCAATTAAACCCGGAGTGTTTGTTTATCATTGTGCCCCGGGAGGAGCTATGGTGCCTTGGCATGTAGTTAAAGGAATGAACGGTGCTGTAATGGTGCTTCCAAGAGAAGGCCTTAAGGATCGTAATGGAAGCCCTATAAGCTACGACAGGGCTTATTACATAGGCGAGCAAGATTTTTATGTACCAAAAGACCCCTCAACCGGTAGGTATAAAGAGTATCTGCAACCCGGTGATGGTTATAGCGATATATTAAAAGTTATGAAAACTTTAACACCCTCTCATGTTGTGTTTAATGGTTCGATGGGGTCTCTCGAAGGAGAAAATGCATTGACAGCCAAAGTGGGGGAATCGGTTATGTTTGTTCACGCTCAATCAAATAGAGATACTCGACCTCACTTAATAGGCGGACACGGTGACTTTGTTTGGCCTAATGGATCATTTAATGACCCTCCAAGAACAAATCTAGAGACGTGGCTTGTTCCTGGAGGGGCCGCAGCAGCATCTATTTATACTTTCAGACAGCCTGGTAACTATGTTTATTTAAACCATAACCTGATAGAAGCTTTTATTTTAGGGGCAAAAGCAGAGGTTAAAGTTGAAGGTAAATGGAATGATGATTTGATGAAACAAATATTGGCCCCTACGAAGATAAATGGTAATGACGACAATTAAAATGCCCCAAGGATAAGTGTTTTAAATTTAAATTATCTTCGCAGCTTCCCGACAAACTAAAATCTTCTCCAATAAAAAAACAAGAGAGTTGATCTATATCAATTCATTGAAATGCTATTGAACTATCTTAAATTTGAGATATGAGGCCTAAAAATCATGCCTAACAAAGATGAATAGAAATTTTATATTTAAGGCGACAAGCGGAAAGAATAATTCAAATTATCTTGGTTATGTTTTGAATGTTGGTTCAATAGAAGAGCTATTAAAAGTGATAACAGAACTTGGCTTTAAAGCAGAAGCCATGGAATACAAAAGGATACCGCTGTCTTCTAAAGCAGTAGCTGTTTGTTCGCCATTTAGAGATACGGGCAATGGTAAAGATGGCAGCTTTATCTCCGTTAGTCGCTTAACAAATGATTTATTTAAAGAAGAAGATGAGATTCAAAGAGATTTAGAAAAAGCCTTCCATCGTTTAGATACTTCTGGCTAAGACGCCTAGAAAAACAAAGCCAGAACAGGTGACATAACCCCAAAACCAAAGGAGATAAAAAGCACATTTTGAGAAACGGTCGCTTAACCCGGTTGTAATTAACTAACCTTTGAATGGTTTTTTTTAAAGGGTTAGCCGGGGAATAAATTACACTTTTTACAGGCCTTTGATGTAAAGTTACCAGCGCCTTGATCAATTAAAAAAACTATAAACAACAATTCAGAAACCCATGAGCGAGCTCAACAAAAAAAATCAAGTAATAACCTATTTGTTTGAGCTAGAGCTTATAAAAAGCGTAGAGGATGTTAAAGGGTTCATGAGAGATAACGCTTCGCCTTATGTTTTTCAGTGTTCCGAACCGAAAACTATGAGGTTCGAATGGTTTCTTTCGGAAGATGAGAAGCACGCAACTCTGATAGAGATGTTTGAAGACAGTGATGCGGCAAAATTGCGCCTCAAACACCACTCTGCTAGCCATTTACTTGAAGAATTTCCTAAACACTTCAATATCAAGAGTTTTAAAGTTTTGGGCGATGTAAGGCCTGACCATAAAGAAAACTTAGCCGCTTGGGAGGCGGATATAAGGGCCAGTATCGGCGGGTTCTATAAGAATGCGAAATAAAAAAAACGCACACCCAAGCGCCCAAAGCTCCTAATGGACTGTATTGTTTGTGAGAGCAATTCAACCAAATCTTTTGGTCTTGAAGATAAAGAATACTGGAAATGTAAAGAGTGCTTCGCTATCTTTTTAGCCAAAAGGAATCGTCTTTCACCTGAAGACGAAAGGAGTCGTTACGAACAACACAACAATAAAACTTATGATAAAAAATATAGGAATTTTTTATCAAAGTTATATGGGCCCATGGTAGAAAGCATAGATATTGGCTCTAGGGGGCTAGACTATGGGTGTGGTCCTGGACCTGCCCTAGCTGAAATGTTTAAGGAAGATGGTTTTGATATGGATATTTACGATCCATTTTTCTTTCCTGAAGAAAAAATCTTTTCCAAAAGTTATGACTTTATTTCCTGTACTGAAACCATTGAACATTTTTTTGAACCAGCAAGAGAGTTTAAAATATTAAATAATATGTTGCTTAAAGGGGGAGTTTTAGGGGTGATGACGGCCTTCTTAGAGCCCGAGCAGGACTTTGATCTTTGGTATTACCGCAAAGATCCGACCCATGTAGTTTTTTACCACAGGAATACTTTCAGAAGCATTGCTTCAAAGATGGGCTGGTCTTACACATTTCCAGATAAGGGAGTTGTTTTATTCAAAAAATAGTAATTCTTAAGTTTATAATTAAACCTCAACAACTAAAGGAGAGAGTATGTTTAGTCACATAATGGTAGGCGCAAACGATATAGAGAAATCAAAGTTATTTTATGACAAAGTCTTAGGATCTTTAGGATGTGAACCGGGGGTACTGTCTGTGAATCCAACTGGCCATAAAAGATATATGTATTTATTAGACAACATCATGTTTCTAATCTCTGAGCCTATAGACGATCAGGATGCCACTATTGGCAATGGAAGTACTATTGGTTTTAGTGCGAAGAACCCAGAAGACGCAGATGCTTGGCATGAGGCAGGTGTTAATAACGGCGGAACAACCTGTGAAGGTCCTCCTGGTATAAGAGAAGGGATGGGTATGAAGTTTTATTTGGCCTATTTAAGAGATCCTTCTGGCAATAAATTATGCGCTTTGCACAACATGGCTGGTTAGTCTTCTAAATGCGAGTTGAAACAGAAGGCGCCACCTTAAATTACGAAACAACCGGCGATTCTTCTAATCCAGCTTTAGTGCTTTGGCACGGGGCAGGTTGCACATTAAGAATGTGGGACACAGTATTAAATGATCTAAAAGATAAGTTTTTTTGCATAGCATTTGACGTAAGGGGTGCAGGTAAGAGTATCGTAAGCGTTGAGCCCCTTAACCAATTTACTTTCGAGCAATACTCCAAAGACATTAACTTAATTCTTACAGAGCTTAATATAGAGAAGTTTCACCTTTGGAGTATGGCCTGGGGAACAAGGGCCGCAATAGCCTATTGCTCACTAAATTCTGGGAAAGTTATTTCAGCAGTTTTTAGTGATGCAAGCATAGGTGTAGCAGATATAACGGCACAAAAAGAAGGGGTAAAAAAGGCCCTAGCGATTCAAGAGGAGGAAGGAATACCCAGATTTAATCTCCCTCAAGGCTGGAATGAGCATTGCAACCCAGAGACTGCACAGTTGTCCTTGTCAGCAGCAGGAAAGTTTAATTTAGATCGAGCAATAGACGGCCTAAAGATCCTAGCAATGGTGATGACAGGAGACCATGATCCAAACCTTCAGTCCAGTAAAGAGATTTCTCAAAGACTTCCTTTTACAAAATTAAAAATTCTAGAAGGCGTTGGGCACGGATCAGTGTTACAGAGGCCTGATTTAACTGTAGATAATTTTATCGAATTTCATGCATCTCTTGGTTTATCCTGAAACAATGATAGAAGGAAAGACCATAGTTATTACAGGTGCCGCTAACGGAATAGGCAGGGCATGGGCAGAAATGTTTAAAGCTGATGAGGCCGAGGTAATAGCTTGTGATAAAGATGAAAAGAAGCTTCGGGAATTAGATGAATTGGGCATTACTACAGTTTTGGCTGACGTTTCCAAGCCAAAAGAAGTGGAAGGCTTTATAAATTTAGCCATAAATAAAACAGGGAAGATCGATGCTTTATTCAACAATGCAGGGATGGGGTTTGGTTATAAATTAGAAGATTCTCCTGATGGCAAATTTGAACATCATGTTGCTGTCCATCTTTTTGGAACAGTGTATGGAATGAGGTATGCCATTCCATTTATGAGAGAACAGGGCCGAGGAAGAATCATTAATACTATATCAAGGAATGCAGAAACAGATGTGCCTACTACTTCCGCTTACGCGGCTGCTAAGGCCGGAATCTGGTCAGCTTCTAGGGTGGCTGCCAAAGAAGTGGCTGACACAGATATATTGATAAATATGCTTATACCTGGCCCAACCAATACCCAAATTTGGGGTAGAAAAATGAGCCACTTACAAGAACCCGAGGAAACTTACCCTACTGCCAAGATGCTTGCTTTGTTAGAAAAAGGAGGACCAAGCGCAAAGGTTTTTTGGGATGAAAAAGAATACCCTATGTTTAATCAGGAAAATGAAATCCTAAAATAAAAAAAAGGGCCATTCGGCCCTTTTTCTATTTTAAAATTTATTTAGGGGAAGAATTGGGCTGATAATCGTAATATCCTTCTGTAGGAATCATTAAGTGTACATACGGCGTTCCCTTAAACATTACATAAGGTGCCCCTGAAGTAAATTCAGTTGTTTGCCCTTCCATGCTTGATGGGTCTTTTGGTAAAAGCATTAAATGTGGGCCAGATTCTATAAAATGAATGGGGTTTGATCCTTCTCGGTCACCTTCAGAGTAGGCTCTAAAGTTATCTACCCCTGTATCTCCGTGAAGCATCCATATCCACCCATCACTTTGCATTTCAGGTATTGTTTGATTCATATAAGCATCTACCCAGGCTAAAGAAGCGGCATCAGCACATGCCGGGTTGGCTTCGTGAGGAGCCTTGAATCCCTTTTCAGGCATAGGATTGAAAGGCAAGCAAACCCATCCATTTGTTCCCTCTCTTAAAACTTCTCCATTGCCGCCTTTAACGGTTGCTAAGTCACCTAAGAAGTCAGGCGCCGCTGTAGTGTACGCCCAAATCTGCCATTTTGCTGATGTGTGTGAACCGTATGGTTCTGCTGCTGTCAGGCCGCTAGTTAGAAAAATTCCTAATAGACCTATTAAACTATATTTTGTAAACATTTTATCTCCCATATGTTTAGGTTCTTGATAGTATACATGTTCATAAAAATAAGGAGAGACTCTATTTAGACTTCTCTTACCTTCCGCCTATAAGCCCGCTTTTCTTAAGACTTTTAAACGAAGCTTTGGCAACCATGTAAGCATGATTTTTTAGGCCTCCTTTATGTAGGCCGCCCCTCCCTCTGGTTGTTAAAGTTTCTGACCAAATAGGGTCATCTCCTTGAACGCTAAAGAGCTTAACTCTAAATTTGATGATAGCCAGGTCGTCTATAGAAGTTCCCCCACCGCCACTGGCGTCACCTGAACTTGCGTCAATCCATCCACCTCTCCTGGTATCTATATCGAGAATCCAGACTATAAAGGCACTGTCTGCACCAGAATCCATTGCAAACTGTAGGCGCTCATCATCACCGTATTGTTTAACGTCAGGAAAGTTTTCGGTGTCTAAAAGGCACTCTATTTCTTCATTGAGCAACATTTCTTGTAACCTCTTTTCTATATAGCCCTTAGTCGGGTTAGTCGCATTAATGACATTGATGTACACCTTTTTAGGTTTATAGCTTTCATACCCTTCTAGCGCTTCTCCTATTAATAGATTAAAGCTCAAGCATAGGACCATAATAGCGGCTATTTTGTTGATCATAACAAGTACTTCCTCGTGTTATTATTGGATTTATTGTAACTCAAAAATTAAGGGCAGATTGTGGAAGCGAATGAAGCATAAATTTATAGCTCCAAAGTTATGAAAGTAAATACAATTTTGATAATTGGAATTCTCTTATTATTTTCATGCTCTGGATCAAAAGAAGTAAGTTTAGATGCCTTTGATTTAGAAGAAGATGTTTTTGTTTCGGGCAAAGGGCTGATGGCCCTTCAGTATGGTTTGCACCCGCTTGAAGATCAATCAGAAAACCAAAGAATTTTGATGATAGGCGTACATGGAAGTGCAAGCAGAGGCTATGAATGGGTTTATCCTTTAAAAACCCTGGACACTCATGAGACCTTAACCTTGTTTTTTCGATGGAATGACAATAATTGTCCTGGTCCGTCGTACGAAAAGCTAAAGTCATCGATAGATTCAATGTTGCAATCAAATCCGAACCTGAAAGAAGTGGTGATTGCGGGTCACAGCTACGGGGCTTTGCTTGTGTCTATGTTCTCATCTGACTGGACTAACGAAATTTCCCTGACTTTACATACAATAGCAGGTCCGTTGGCGGGCATTTCATCAGTCAAAAGCTTTTGTTCGTATAGCGAACCAACCTTAATAAATGACAATGTTAGTTTTTATGAGTGGAGAACCATAAAAGAAATAGATGGAGCTTTTAAAAGTTTAGATTTTGATCCTCAAGTGATCGACCTTCCAGGTAGCAATGTAAAAAGATTGCCAGAAACATACAATGGGAGAAAGCTAGGCCATAATTGGTCGGTAAGCTGGGTAGCAGATGAGATCAATAAAGGTATACCAAATTAGAAGGAGGTTTCGAACATGAGAAGAGCAATTAAAACTATTGTTGTTACTGGTTTCGTTTTAATAATATTTATATTTATTAATGCGCTTACACACAATCCTTCGATAAAACAAAAACTTGAACCAATAAGTTTCGATATAAATGAAAGTGGGGCAATAACTCACCTTTCTGAGTCTATTAAATTCAAAACTGTTTCAAATCAACAAGCAACAAAAAAAAATATAGAAGAATTTAAGGACTTTATAGACTGGCTTAAAATTAATTACAAATTAGTTCTAAAAAACACCTCTCTACAAACCTTTAATGAAACTTTATTGTTTAAGTGGGAAGGTCAAAATGTAAGTCTAAAACCTATCCTTTTAACTGGACATTATGATGTGGTACCAGTAATTCCTGGCACTGAAGACAAATGGAAAGAGCCGCCTTTCTCAGGAAGAGTAGATTCTGTCTATGTATGGGGCAGGGGCGCCCTGGATGATAAGAGCGGGGTAATTGGTATCTTGGAGGCTGTTACTTATCTTATGGAAAAAGGTTTTAAACCCACTAGGACTATATATTTAAGTTTCGGGCATGATGAGGAAATAGGGGGTGTTAATGGAGCCGCTTTAGTCGCTAAATATTTATCTGACAACGACATACAGCTTGAGTGGTCTTTAGATGAAGGTTCTTTTTTGTTAGGAGGCTTCATACCTAACGTAGACAAGTTAGTGGCTGCTATTAATGTTGCTGAAAAAGGTAGTGTCACAATGCAGGTAGTTGGAAAGGCTCAAGGCGGTCACTCTTCCATGCCAACTTCTAAGTCTGCAGTAGGCCACCTGTCTAAGGCTTTGGCTAAGCTTGAAGATAATCGAATGCCAGGAGGCCTCGAAGGTTTAAGCCTAGAAATGTTTGATGAGATGAGTAAGCATATGCCTTTTATCTATAAAATTGCTTTTGCAAATCGTTGGCTATTTGGAGGGTTAATTGACTCTTATCTATCTAGAGTGCCTATGACCAATGCAATGCTAAGAACAACTACCGCGCCGACAATGCTTTCGGCTAGCATCAAGACCAACGTTCTGCCGATAGAAGCAATTGGTACAGTTAATTTTAGAATACATCCAAGAAATACAGTTAAGGATGTTTTCGAGCATGTTAGTAACTTGGTAGAGAGCGAAGATGTCGATGTTAGACTCATGTCATATTCTGGAAGGCCCGCTAGTGAAGTTTCAAGCTGGGAATCTAGAGGTTATAGGGTTATCGAAAAGTCAGTACAAGAGATTTTTGGAGATGTTGTAGTTGTGCCCGGTCTTATGATAGCTGGATCTGATTCTAGGCATTATGGAAAGGTTGCTGATGATGCTTATAGGTTCAATCCATTCCCCCTTTCAAATGATGAATTCGCTAGCTTCCACGGAACTAACGAAAAAATAAAAATTAAAGCCTTTACAGAGGGCATAAAAGCTTATATTCGAATTATAGAAACAGGTTCATCTAAATAATTTAATGCGTGCTATCGAAAACTTATTGCAAGACCGAGGAGTCAATTATGGCTGGGTGATGGTTTTGGTGGTTTTTGTGTTGAGTGGGTTAGCCTTTGGATCTATGGCTTCAATTTCTGTTTTTTTAAAACCAATCTCAGCTGATTTTGGTTGGTCAAGAGGGGCGACTTCTCTGGCTTACTCTGTTGCCGCCTTCTCTTCAGCTTTATTTGGTGTTATTTGGGGTGTTGTAGCCGATAAATACGGAACTCGTTGGTTTGGACTAGTTGGAGCCGCTGGTATGACTTTATGTCTTTATTTGCTAAGCGCACTAACTTCTTTATTTCAATTTTATCTACTCTATTTTTTATTCGGTGCCCTGGGGGGCGCCTTGCTGTTCTCGCCCCTTTATGCAAATGTTGGGTTTTGGTTTCGGGAGAATCCAGGATTGGCATTAGGTGTAGCGGCATCAGGAGGAGCAATAGGCCAAGCATTTATTCCTCATCTTAGTGGTTACTTTATCAATTATTCTGGATGGCAAAGTGCCTACATTAGTTTATCTATTATTTATGCAATGATATCCTTTCCCATTGCTCTTCTAATAAAAGAATCGCCCCTGAGGGAACTTGCCCGCAATAAAGGTGAACAAGAGCCTAGAAGTTTCCCTGTATCAGAAAAAGAAGTTGTTATATGGATAAGTATTGCGATTATTTTTTGCTGTGTATGTATGTCTGTTCCGATTATGCATTTGGTACCTCTGTTAACGGATTCAGACTTTTCTCTTGAGTTTGCAACGAAAGCACTCATGGTTTTAATGTTTTGCGGTGCACTTGGAAGAATTTGTGGCGGATTGTTAGGGGACTATATAGGCCCTTTACCTGGTTATATCCTTATGTCTGTAGGTCAAACGATATCTGTCATTTGGTTTCCTCAAGTATCAGACACTATAGGAATATATTCGTTGGCTGCTTTTTTTGGATTTACTTACTCTGGCGTAATGTCTAGTATTCTAGTTTGTACTAGGATGATGGTTTCAGCACAATTTGCAGCAAGAGCAATGAGCTTGACCTCTTTTTTTGGATGGATAGGAATGGGATTAGGGGGATTTCTG
>PVBE010675766.1_pt1 | contig 15260 bp, 6 predicted proteins | sample 1631181 | NCBI WGS metagenome assembly PVBE01 (sample SAMN08397723, study PRJNA350692) | Marine metagenome, whole genome shotgun sequencing project. | isolation source: water | place: Pacific Ocean | collected 2012-04 | reverse complement strand
TAATTATATGACACCATCAGAATTTAAATACCATTTATTAACCCAAAAATTGGCCGCTTGAGACTTAACTTACCGTCCACTTTTTTGTTGCAAGTCCAGAATAAGCGTATATTACTGGAGAAGTTTTCAAGGGACTGTGGTATTCCTCAAACTGGAATCTGCTCCTGGATATGAAGATTCTGTTCTACACCTTTGTTTATGTTTTCAAGCAGGAACCTGTTCAACTTTCTAATTTGACTTGATGAAGCACATTTTTAGTATTGATGTTGAAGATTGGTTCCATATTCTTGAAGCAGATTGTGTTTTGAATAATGTTTCGGAATGGAGCCATCTGACCTCTAGAGTTGAGTGTGCTATGGACCAATTGTTTGAAGTGCTGGACAAGCATGATACTAAAGCCACATTATTTTTCCTAGGTTGGATTGCTGAACAATTTCCTGATCTTGCACAATTAGCCTGTGAAAAGGGTCACGAAATAGCTGTGCATGGATATTATCATAATCTGGTGTACGATCAATCCTACGATGAATTTCACGAAGAAGTTAAAAAGGCGAAAGATAGATTGGAAGATTTGACTGGTGTACAGGTCATGGGTTTCCGGGCCCCCGGTTTTTCGATAACCAGAAAATCTCTCTGGGCATATGAAGCGCTCATTGATCTTGGTTTCAGTTACAGTTCATCAGTTTATCCCGCTTTCAGATCGCATGGCCAATTTCCAGGATTTGGAAACGGTCCGCGTAAAATTTCGTTTGGAGATAGGAGCATATTGGAGTTTCCTATACCTGTGCTTCCACTTCCCTTCAGTTTTCTCAATTGCTTTGGGGGAGGGTATTTCAGATTGTTTCCGTTAGTGGTGTATAACAACGCAATCAAATTTTTGGAATCTCGAAACGAACTAAATGTGTTTTACATTCACCCGCATGATATTGATGTATCGCAGCCGAAATTACCCTTGTCATTAATTCGAAAGTTCAAGTCTTATGTTAATGTGTCAGGGTGCCGCGAAAAGATTGATCGGATCGTAGCTAAATATCCCTTCGGACCATTTTCAAATCTAATCGACACATTGAAAACTGATGAACTTTTGGAGGCAAAGCTTACATCTGAAAAAGGTAACTATAAGTTGAGCTCTTTGTCATGACTTATTTCAATGAATCCAAATCTTCTTCACCACCACTTCATCGGCTGTTCGCAGTTTGATAAAATACATTCCGGCTGCCAGGTCCCCTCTTTCAATTATAAACGTGTTGCCTTCAGGACGTTCATATTTTCTGTATCCCTTTCCGGAAAGGTCGGTGATCTGAATTTCCAGAACGGTTTTGTCATCGTTCAACAACTCAACCACGGTTTGATGTTTAAACGGATTCGGATAAATGTGTACCTCAAGGTTTTCAGTGGAAGGACTGAACGGATCAGAAACACCTGCCAATCGACTTCCAGATGATGTTGTGAATTGGATGTATTCCGTATAAGCAGATATTTCGCTTCCACTTTGGTTACACCAGGTGCGAACAGCCCATTCGTAAGTGGTGCTTGGTGCAAGACCAAAGACATTTTTGGAACTGTTGGATGGCCCAACCATAATGTTTGCCCAGTTACTGCTGTTCACATTTCGGCCACGGATTTGATAACCCGCTGCTCCCGGTACTGTTTCCCAATGCAGGGTTGCAGCATTGACAGAAACCGGATCAGTCCAATGATTCGTTGTAACCTGGCATGCTGTGGTGAAGGTATCTGTTACCGACCATTCACTTACTCTTGAGTTCACACAGTTGTTCCTGATCTGCCACATGAATGTTTGTCCACTTGGCAATCCATAAACATTCTTGGAATCAGAGTTTCCGGAATTGACATCTATGACTGTCCACGTAGAAACGTTTAAAGCTTTCCCCCGAATCTGGTAGCCCATCGAGCCATTGGCAATCTGCCAATTCAAACGAGCGCTGTTGGGTGTAATGTGGGTAGTTGACACTTGCTCAACCACCAGGCATTCTTCTGAAACCGTTGTGGTAACTGTGGAAGAACAACCGTTGGCATCAGTTAAAGTCACGGTGTAATTTCCAGCTGCGAGATTAGTCACCGAAGCTGTGTTTGCTCCATGACTCCATGCATAAGTATAGGGTGGCATTCCTCCCTGGCCGGTTGCATCTATTTCTCCATCGTTGTTTCCGATCGAGCTGTTAGTCAGTTGGATGCCGATTGAAACGGGAGTTGGGTCTGTCAACAACACTTCTGTTGCCCGAACACAACCGTTGGCATCAGTTGCCGAGATACGATAGAATCCTGATGTTAACCCGATGGCGTGGCCAAGTGTATTTCCGTTCGACCAGTTGAATGTGTATGGGGAGGTTCCTCCCTGCGTGTTCAGGAAGATCGAACCATCAGCATTACCAGCACAGGCCGGATCGTTGGATGCGGTATAAAAAGCAACCGGCTCTAACCCTGCCACTGTATATGAGGCCATCGCCTGGCAACCGTTGGCGCCTGTGACCGTGACGTGATAAGCGATATTCTCTGCCGCCACAATTTGTGTGAAGGTTTCGCCTGTTGACCAAAGCGTACTCACAATGGGTGTTGAGGCAACAGATAGATAAGCCATTTCGCAAACGGTGCTGTCAAGAATTACGGCTGCAATAGGTGCGCGCGCAATGTGGATGGGCTGCGTGTACGTATCGTTTCTGCCTTCATCATCTGAAAGGGTGAGCGTAACATAATATGTTTGATAGCCAATGCCCGGAATAGGGTTGAAAGCTGTTGTTGGATTTCTGTCGTCACTCAAAGATCCATTTCCAAACTGCCAACTGAAGTTTAGGCCCTGGCCACTGCTTTGGTTTTCAAACTGAACAGAATCTCCGGCACAGACGCTATCTACAAAGGAGAACATCGCGTCAAACTCTACAAATCGGGAATAGTTCTTTACCAAAGTTGTGGGGTTAATGTCCACATATTCGGCCCATAATTCATCGCCATGTGTGGTTTGAAGTGCTCCATTTCCAGATGTTGAAGAAGTAATCATAGCCGAAGCTTTGAAAGTTCTGCTGTTGGGCTCTGTTTCGTATGCTTTCACCACAATTCCGTTCAAATCTGTGTCAGAGTAAATTCTGACCTGAACGCTGTCGGTACCATCACTTTGTTGGTGATTGAGGTCTGTAACCGTCACCATTATTTCATCCGTGAAATCTACGTATAAGGCCTTGTTGAACTCTACCTTGGCTTCTTTCATTTCGTTATTCAAAACAAGCAAAGGGAATAGTGTTGAATCGCTTCTACCAGTTCCATCCGTAAAGCCAATCTTCACGGTGTGGTAACCCAGGTGCTGTGAAAGTGGTAACCAGTTAATGTCTCCTTGCTGAGTGATCTGCAAGTTGTTCGGTCCATCGAGCAATTGCCAACTGATGGGTACATTGTCCACATTGATCATTTGCACAGGATAGATCAACGGTTGACCGGAGTTCAAAATAAACGGCCATTGTTGTTCATCAAAGTAGGCGCTGTTTACCAATTGACCGCTGGTCCACGTGAAGGAAATAATATTGCTGTGATCGCTCTCACGATTGAAAGTATCAAGGGCAGTTACCATCATTTCGAAATAGGAACCGGGGTTGAAATGCCTGAATTCATACGTGGTCTGGTTGCCGATGTTTATGTTTTCGGATTGGAAGCTTAATCCACCAGATTCGTTTTCATAGTACAACATGAAGTTTACCGGAATCGTGTTCGGGTCGGTGAAATTGATGATGATACTTGTATCGGTTAATTGGTAGTTCAGATTGATAGGCGTCAATGGTGCATTGTTCGTGATCAGCTTTACAGGCTGATCGTAGTAGTCGTGGGATGTTTGTTTCAGTGAATCAGTGATCAAGGCATACACGAAATACTCCCCGGTAGGATAGTCAGTATAGCTGATTGTAGCCTGGTCTGTATTGTCGTTCTCGGTGTAACCTGTTGCCAGCGTTAAACCATTTGCACCTTCGTTGTCCTGGTCGAGGCCAAAGGTTATGTCTGCATCATCATCCGGATCGGCATCCATCCATGCAACCACGAGTTCTTTGCTTCCTGAGTTATCAGTTACCGAATTGATCTGAATGCTTGGCGGCATATTTGCGCCATAAATCTGTATGGAATCAACCACGTAAACTCCAACTATATATTCCCCAACTTCCGGATTGGAAATGTGGAAGAATGAATATTCATTGGCTGGATCAGCGCCATAGAACACATCGTCAAAAAGGGTGTGGTTGTTTGTTGTGAGCGTGTCACCGGTTGGCGTTACAATCACATAGTCCGGAAGATTTCCATCACCCCAGGCTTCAACCACTGCGCTGTTGGTTGCATAGTTAACCGTAAAGGTGAGCACCTCTGAAAATGGATTCAGAGAGCGTTGTCGAACTCCGAGATAATTCCTGGCAGCCACCGGAAGCAACGAGTAATTGGTACCGAAACTTGGTGAAAAGCTTCCTCCACTCCAGTTGAACAAATAATACAGCCTCGGCAATACAAAGAAGTTAAGCTCACCAAACCCTGCCAGGTAATTGTTGTTTACATAATTCTGACTGGTGCCCAATACGTTTCCCGGTGACAGTCCAACAAAGTTCATCGTCCAGACCAGGAATTGAGGTGAGGTGATGTTCGGCACTTTCAATGTAGCTCCAAATCCTCCATGCAAAGTTGTTGGCAAGAGCGGTGGGTGATCGATAGTGAGGTTGGCATATCCTGAAATGGTATTGAAGAAGCTAAGTGTTGATGCAAAATCAAACTTGTGCTGGTAAGCATTGAAAGAAGCATTGAAGAAATCCGTTCCAAACAACTTCACTTTACCCGAAGCACCAAACACAGTTCCCAATTGGTAATAGGCTGCAACATCGGCATGGCCAAAGGAGGAAAGATTCACGCCAGGCGCGGGCACAATCCTTGTGCTGAAATCTATCCGCAGGGGTGGAGGAGTTTGAATGTATTGAACCCCACCTGAAAATGTAGCAAACGCCAATCCGGTACTTGCCAATGGAATGGGAGGTGTGGGTGTGTAGCTGGCACTAATGTTTTCCAAACCGCCATTAGCGATTGTGGCATTTGCTGAGACACCAAAGAGAGGCGTGGTGATACCTGTTCCACCTGAAAAAACATTGGTGATGCTGTTGAAACTTACATTGAGGTAATTTAACATCAGCGAGTTATTCACCCGTAAATTACTCAGGTTGATACCTCCCACAATTTGCAATCCATTGCTTTGGGTAATTTGAATTTGAGTGAGATAGGGATCCACCTGTGCCCCGTTCTGGAAAGTCAGCTGACTGGGAAAATGTACTTTTCCTTCCAATCTAACGCCATCGCAAAGCACGTTGATGTGGTTCACCGTTAATTGTAACAAGGCAATATTATAGGTAGAATTGAAGGTTGCGGTCATTTTGGTTCCGGAAACACTAAACGTCAAAGCGGAGTTGAAAAGATTCTGATTTTGACCAAGAATTCCATATAGGAAGACCAAACCTGTGCTCGCTATTTGGTTGGTGGAGGTGTTTACAGTAACAGTTCCAGTGAATTTCAATACTTCAGCACATCCCGGAGGACTGGCTGGAACAATGCTGATGCTACCTGTACAAGTGTGTAGGTGACCGTTCGCGATTATATTGGAGGCCTTTACAATCAAGCCACCTACCTGAACCTGGTTGGTGGTGGGTTGCCCTACATTGATGTAGCAGGCCTTAACTTCTGTGTCGCTTCCATTTGAATTGGTTGCAGTAAGTGTTACTTCATAACAACCTGCTGCTGCCCACGAAATGCCGCTTGGGTTTTGTAGTGCAGAGGACGATGTGTTTGCCCCCTGGAATGTCCAACTCCATGAAGTTGGTGTGTTAGATGACAGATCCGTAAAATCAACACTCTGACCTGTTTGAACGTTTGTTGAATTCGCACTGAAGTTTGCCACTGGTGACGGATTACCACCTGTAGTTGAGGTATAACTTGCAAGCCATCCAGCAGCTGTAACGATGTTATCGGAAGTGAAATGGTTCAACATGCTTCCTCCTGTTGATGTAACCGAGGGTGGAAGTGATGTCCCTGAGAAACTTCCCAATAACGGATCAAGCGTACTTGAGCCATCGTACACCTTCACAAAATCGTATCCGCTTTCCGTATTAAAGGAAGTGAAGTTCAACGTGATGCTTGAAGCGCTCGATGGCTGGATCAGCCATTGGCAGTTTGAATTGTGTCCATAGTCTGATGCCGCACTTCCGTCATCTATTGTTCCTGAGGAGGCGGTTAAAGTGGTTGAACCCGAACAGAAAACCTGGCCGCCCCCGGTATTTGATGTATAAGCAGCTGCAAATCCGGATGCAGTGACGATGTTGTCAGATGTGAAATGAACCAATATTGCGCCACCGGAAGAGGTAACCGAATTTGGGATTGTACTCCCTGTGAAATTTCCAAGAACCGTAGAAGCTGTTGATGTTCCATCATAAACTGTTACATAATCGTAACCGCTTTCAACATCAAAAGCAGAAAAGGTAAGTGTAACATCCGTTGCTCCGGAAGGTTGAATCAGCCATTTGCAATCAGAATTGTTTCCGTAATCTGAGGCACCACTTCCATCATCGAAATTTCCACTGACAGTTGTCAGGTTGGTTGTACCGGAACAATAAGTTTGCCCTCCTGTAGTGCTGTTGTAGTTGGCTGCCCAACCTGCTGCCGTTACGGTATTATCGCTCGTGAAACTCACGAACATCGAGCCTCCCGTTGAAGTGATTGGTATTGGTAAAGTCGTACCAGTAAGCGTAGCCAAAACTGTTGCCGATGAACTTGTTCCGTCATAAACGGTCAGAAAATCATAGCCATCCTCTACATCGTAAGACGCAAAAGTCAGTGTCACTGTGGAAGCTCCCGTTGGTTGGATCAACCAATTACAACTTGAATTGTTCCCATAATTATTGCTACCAGAACCATCGTCCAAACTACCAGAACTGGCAGTAAGCGTGCTGGATGGGTTGCAATAAACTACGTTGTTGCCCTGGGTTGTTGCCTGGGCACAATTCGATGGTCCCGAACAACATGTGGGTGTAGCGCAGGCGGTTACTTTAAAGGAGTAGGAAGTACCAGGACTTAACCCGGTGATGTCTGCACTGGTTCCGGTTACATAACCGAGGTATGAATCATCTGAGCAATCGTACACATCGTAATCAACTGCACCTGAAATGGCATTCCAGGAAATGGTAATGCTGGTGGAAGGATTGGTTGCATGTGGAACCGCGGTTACAAATGGAGCTGCCGGTGGCGTGCATGTACTTCCTGTCGCGCTTTGTCGCCAGACAATGGTGGTGAATCCACTATCGCTGGTTAGGCAATAGTATTCACTCAATAATAGTTTCACTGTTCCTGAATAGGTTGCTGTCCAGCCCAGGTAACTTGCGTAGGGACATGATGGTCTTCCACAGTCATCATTGAAACAAAGAATGCTGTTGGAAGATGAATAGAGCGTGAGCTGTGCATCCCAGGCCTGGGAGCCACCAAAATTGTTACAGGTTGACCATTCGTAGGTGTTGCCAGCAGTAACGGAGAAAGTTGCGTAGTCTCCACCCCATGAATAGCTGGAAACTGTTTGCCAACTGCTGGAGGTTGTTGAAAACGTGCCCGAAGGGTAATTGTAATCGAGGTTGCTACAGCCTCCTCCGTCACAAAACGGGCCTTGTGCGAAACTGGTAGAGCTGAGTGAAACAAGCAGAAAAAAGGCTATTGAAAATTGGAAATTTTTCACTTGAAGGAGTTTAAAAGATTAGGATTGAAGTGGCTGATAATCATTCACCGGATGGTATATCGGTGAGTTGAAAAAACTGTTGGTTTTGATGGATGTACAACTGTTTTTCCGGTGAAAGCTGTTGAAATTCGGAATAGGGAATGAGGCGAACCTGTTGTGGGTCTTTCGCCATTGTTCGATAGGCTTCAGGGTTTTCAGTTTTATAAACACGTGCTGCTTCTAGGGCATTTGCAGCATCCTGAATAGGTTGGTGAGTCACCTGCCAGTTGTATAAACCATTGGTGCCAGTTTCTACAACCGAAACTTCTTCAACCTTCATTTTTGACTTTTCTTCTGTTGAATTTCTTGGGCTGACTTGTGTTGCTGATTGACCAAAGAGTAGTGTAGTACTGGCAATAAAAATTCCTGTTGCAAGGAAGGATTTGATAATTGACATGACGGATGAATTGGGTTTAGACTGGATTTTCATTTGATTGCTTGTCAAATTTAAACTTTGCAATTCATCAAAAGAAACGATTCTGTGTTTAATTTGAAGAGTTCCAAACAGCGAATAGGTTAGATGGAAGCTGTTCAACCCAGCACTGCGCAGCTACCAAGCTCGCCAGCATCCCGTCATCCCGTGCCCCCCCAATGTTCCCAATGTTCGTAGTTCCCAAACTACGAACCCTCGCCACAAAGAAAAAACAAAGACAAAACCTTCAAGGCCCCAATATTCACTTTTCAAACCTATCTGAACTAACCCTATCGATCTCGCGCAAATTCCTCGATCAAATCTACTTTGAAAACAGACAGTTGCCTTGCATAATTTGATGCACTTGAATATCGCCAATGTTCAGGTTCTGAGACTAATCCGGCTTTTACCGGATTTTCATGTATGTAATTGAGTTTCTGGTCAATGATATCGCGATCATCAAGCTGCAGGGGATGGTTTTGATGAGTCCAAATTTGTAACTTTTTATTGCGTTCATGTTTTGAAGCTGCATGGGCAAATAATTTCAACATCCACCAAGCCCGACTGTCGCGTTCATTTTGAAGCAACTCGATGAATCGGTTGGCGCAATATCTTTTTAAGTTGCCGATAATTGAACTCAAATCAAATCGTGGCTCAGTAGCTGACAATATAGCATGAATGTGATTTGACATAATCACATAAGCATGTATATTTAATCCCTGTTTGGCTCGGTAATGCCTGAAGTTTTCCAAAACAATTTCACTATAGGCAGGTTTCGAGAACAGATCAATCCAATAAACCAGCGTAAATGTCACAAAGTGAAATGCTCGTTGATCCTGAATATAAAATCCTTTTCGCGCCATAGTTCAAATATAGGTTACTACTCAGCAGCATTAATCACTTGAATATGAGGTATTTATGGATGCCGTATTTTTTTTAGCTTTCCATTCTAATAAGAGATTTAACCTGCTGAGTAGCAACGCAGTTTTTAATGGATCGATGCGTTCACCAGGCAGGATTACAAGGATATGCTGTTTACAACTGCCCTTACGTTTGCCATAGTTTATTTTTAAAAAAATCCCGAAGGGATTGTATGTTTATTGTACCAATTACTTTCCATATGTGCGACCCCAATGGGGTCGTATTTTTTCTTCGTGCCCATCCTGTTATAAACATTTGATTCCTTCGGAATCGGTTTTATTCTATCCACTCAAATAGATATTCCTCTTTATTTAGGGTGAGGATATAATCAACTTCTCAGAATACTCAGAAAAATATGATATACCCTGATCTTAGAAAATCATAATCATCAGGTCATCAGCGTTCCATCTACTCTTGTGGTGGCTGAGTAGTTTCAAATATAGGAACATCAAGGTGGCAATTTTTGAACCTACATCTATGATTGTATTCTCTAAACAGTTTATCCGGTTTGTATCTTTTGTGGCAGTGCTTCGTGGCGAGGGTTCGTAGTTTGGGAACTACGAACATTTGGGAAGATTGGGTTACTTCCGGCCCTTTTATGTTCAATAAAAAAGCCGATGCTTTTCAACACCGGCCTCCTCAAACAAAAACCATGAAGTACGAATATAGGTATAAACACTTAGCCGAACCAGCTTGACATAAAAAAAACCGAAGCGAGCGGCCTCGGTTGTTTGGGTCAGTCTGAAAAATCTATGAGTTTCTACGTATGGTCGGTGTATTCGAGAAGGCCGCGCGTAAACTATCTTAAATCAAAAAGTCGATCAAGACCTTATAGAATCCTCATATCCCTGTAATGGGTTGTGCGAAGATACGATTCCACATATTGAAATCCAAGAAGTGAAAAGACGAAGCGATTCAAAATGAAAAGGTTCAACATTGAGCCCACTCTGAAAAGTGGTTTTTAAAAGGGGAATGAGTCACATAGTAAAATGTCGTCATTCTCAAACTCTTGATTCACAGCCGGTAATAACTTTCCAAAAGTTTGAAACTTTTGGAAAGATTGTCAGATTAGGGTTTTCGGAGTGGACTCAACATTTATAAGTCAATAAAAGGCACTTGGTACGAAGCTTAAAGCCTTTTACAATTGTTGCAAAGCTGCCTATCTATGGATCAACACTTTTGCATTTTGAATTTCACCTGAAGCAGAGATCACCCTCAAATAAAGGATCCCAGGCACAACGTTTTTCACTTCAATCTCAGCGCTCTTTCCAGCGATCAACTGAATATGAATCAATTGACCTTTTGAGTTGTACAGTTCGATCAGCCCGGATTCAAAAGGCGAATGAAGCTCAAACTTTCCTTCCGAAGGATTGGGATACACCTTTACTTCATTACCAAATGACGCTAACCTTGCGCCACTTGAATCATTGGCAGAAGGTGGAGCCAACAAAGTGGTAAAACTTGTTATGGGCGTCCAGGGAGATTTCAGATTGCCTTGCTGATCACACCAGGCTCGCATCCATACTTCATAGGTTGTGCCTGCTTGCAAACCATACACATTTTTGAAAGTCGCTGGAGCGAGAACCGTAGTTTTTTTATATCCTGTACCATTCTGCCTTCTGCCGCGAAGTTGGTACGCATAAGCTCCCGGAACTGCATTCCAGGAAATTTGTGCGGCATATTCCTGGATTATCGAGGCATGTAAATTAGCAGGTTCTGCACATAGAGGTGCATTGACAACAAAACTCTGTGAAACAGAACACCCGATGTTGTCAACCACTGTTACCGTGTAGTTTCCGTCAACAACATTCGTGATATCCTGTGTAGTGGCTCCATTACTCCACTGATAGGCAAATGGCAGCGATCCGCCCGTTAACGTTATGTCAATGGCCCCATCAGCCAAGCCTGGAGAGCTCACATCGGTAATCTGGGCGCCCGAAATTGCCAATGTACAGTTCGGGTCAACAAGAGTCACATTTCCGGTCGCGGAGCAACCGTTGGCATCACTGGTAGTTACAGCATAGAATCCGGATCCCAGGCCGGTTATCATGTTAGTTGTACCGCCCTGGCTCCATGAGTAGTTGAATGGCGGGCTGCCTCCATTGGCTGTAGCTGTCGCTGTGCCATCGCTACCTCCAATGGTGGTTGGGTCTGTTCCGGTTACCACAACATTAACCAGGTCAACATGAATGGTGATAGTCATGGAATTGGTACCTCCACAACTACCTCCCGGGCTTGTCACAGTTACTGCGTAAGTGCCAGGGTTTATGTAGGTGTGACTGACCGTTGATCCGGCACCTGTGTTTCCATCATCAAAACTCCAACTATACGATAATCCGCCTGTTACAGTGAAGTTTATTTAGTTTCCTAAACAGAATCTAATGCCGTTGGGTGGTGATGTGATGGTTACGGCATTTGCCGCACGGATGGAAACATTCAAGGATCCAGATTCTAATTTCCCGCAACCGGATGCGCCAACTGAAACCACGCTGGTGGAAATACCATAGTTAAATTGAGCGTGAACAGAAGAGGTTCCTTGTCCTGAAATGATTGAACCATTAGTTACCGACCATGTGATGGATGTTCCTGCTGGCTGTGATGGGATAGAGTAAGGGTGAGATTGCCCTGAACAAGCAGAGGTAGTTCCAGTTATAGTCCCAATCGGGATTGGTGGATCGCAGGTCTGCACAACGAAATACAGGTTATTCGAATAACTACTTGCGCAACTTCCTGAACAATCGTTTGTTCCATGCGCCCGAACATCCCATCCATATTCTATACCGTTCTGCAGAATGCCTGACGGAATAGTGTAATCGCTACTACCATTGCAGAGGCATTCATTTATTTCAAAAAGCCAGGTGCTACGGTTCTGAACGGAAAGTTCGTAGCAGGTGGTGTTTGATGATGTTATCCAATCGATGTATGGAGTGGTGGTGGTAACAACCGATGGATTGGAACTGGATGAGTTCCCTGGTGATTGGGCAGTTGGGGAGGGAGGAGTGGTACATACGGGAACACACTGGGCATTCACCACTATCGTGTAACCACTACCGCTTCCATCATCTGCGTCTACCACAATGTAGTAAGTACCTGGCGGTGCATTTGAATAGGAGGCACTGCTCGATGAGACGGTTCCAAGGCAATCATTTGGATTGCAGCTACCCAATATATACACATCCAAATCACCGGAGAAATTGGAGATTACAGCGGAGATTGTTCCCGTCTGTGTTGTAGTAACGGTATGAACCCTTTCAGGGCCGGTTTCCGTCCAGGTGTTGCAGCCATAATAGGTGACATTGGACGATGCAGATGAGGACGGACCGGAATATGCAACTCCGCACTGAAGCGGTACAGCACCCGAACAATTCAGCGAACCCCCAGTGCACTGGGCATTCACCACTATGGTGTAACCACTATTACTTCCATCATCTGCGTCCACCACAATATAATAAGTACCTGGCGGTGCATTTGAATAGGAGGCACTGCTGGATGAAACGGTTCCAAGACAATCATTTGGATCGCAGCTACCAAGTATATACACATCCAAATCACCGGAGAAATTAGAGATTACAGCGGAGATTGTACCTGTCTGTGTTGTTGTAATGGTATGAACCCTTTCAGGGCCGGTTTCAGTCCAGGTGTTGCAGCCATAGTAGGTGACATTGGATGAAGCAGATGATGATGGACCGGTATACGCAACCCCGCATTGAAGCGGTATAGCACCAGAACAGTTCAGGGAACTTCCGCCAGAGTTACACAATGTTTCCAAATTTTGTGAAGTATAACCATATCCCGAGTGCGGAATACAACTACACTCGCTAAAAGTTGTATAGAGATTGCCTGAACCTCCCGGATACTCATATTCAAAATGAATGTGGTCACCATTTGCATTTCCAGTTTCACCCTCGTAACCCAGGAAACAACCCCGAGTTACACTTTGACCGACTGATACATTTACAGAAGTTAGATGTGCATATAGGGTTCTGTAAGCGTTGCTGTGTTCAATCACTACCCAATTTCCATAACCCGTAGGGCTGTAACCACCTGTACCTGAGGCATAGTTTGCAACAACTACAGTCCCACTTTCCGAAGCTAAAACCTTTTCATTTGAATAGTTAGGTGTGTCGAAATCCCAGGCCACATAGCCATGGGACCCCAGGTCTGAGCAAGTACTGGTAGAACCAACTGAACCGGTTGGAGCAGGGGTTCCATCCCTGGTGGTACAATGCCACACACCCGATGGCCATGGCAATTTCAGGTTTAAACCTCCTCGTTGATTGGAAGAACCAACCGGAAAGTAACCTGGTAGTGCTTTCCATTCAGAAGACTTCTTGTCAAAGACAAGACGCTGGATATTCTTGATCGGACCAACACCATCCAATATTAATTCTTCAATACTGCTGTTCAGGTCATATTTTCTGACCTGCGTGGCTGTTGGGTGTACCAGGCCCTTACCTCCTGGTTGAACCATGTAATACAGGTGAAGTCCATCCTTTGATATAATTGGGGTGCTGACATAATCGTTTGATATGGATAGTTTCCTGGCGGATAAAGTTTCGATATTGAATTCGATGATGGCACTATGCTTATCGGCACCATCCAATTCCACTCTTTCAAGTAAGATGGTGTTCTGATCATTCGCCCATGCAATAGGATGAAACCCGTATCCATCAACCGCTACCCTCTTGTCAGTCATCAAAATGGAACGTTGTCCAGCTTTTTCATTCCAACGGATCAATTCAAATTCATCCCCGATCCACTTCCGTACCAAATACACCCATTCGTCTCCATTTGGCGATTTCAACCCGGAGTAGAAGACCCAATCGGATTTGATCTGAATCGCCCTCGAGATCTGATCCGGAAATCGGACACGGAAGGCATTGTCACCTGGTTTATTGGCCATTGCATAGGCTTTCATTGAAGCAGGATGTACATTTCCGTCTGCATCCACCATTACTGATTGGGCCTCGGTTTCAATAAAAATCGTTCGGTCCGCATCATTTTGTTGTTCCCCAACTGATGTTTGGCTATTACCTGGCAGTGAAAAGAAGAAACCCATCATAAAAAGGAACAAGGAGAAAACAATTTCTATTCCGCGGGCATCTGGATTGAGGTTATTTAATGTGGTTTTCTCTCGTGAGAAAACCTGTCTGCCGGTGTTGACTTTTACAGTCATGTTATGGGGTTTTAACAAACTTGACTTGGTTAGTTCGTTAGAATTCATTTTCGCGTTTTGAATGGCAGAATATAACTGTAAAATTGTCTCGCAGATTTCGCTGATAAACGCAGATTTGCTGCTTGTTGTTAAAAAACCCATCTGCGTGAATCTGCGTAATCAGCGTGAAATAGGACATGCTTGGTTCTGGCTTTGCCAGGTTAGGGTTAAAAATACATCTATTGTAGCTGAACTTACCCCATTTTTCAGCCCAAAACCCCCTCAAACCCTTTAATAGCTTGAAATACAGGACTTCGGTAAGTGGAAAAGCACATTTTTGTCAAAAAAACGGGGTAACTCTTTGCACGTAAAAAATATAAGCGCCTGATCTTTGTAGTTCAAACCAACAAAGCAAGACGCTTATGAATTACAGTAAACTTGCCAGCAAGCTACGCAGCAAAATAAGTCATTTTTCGGGGTATGTCTCAAAAAACCTCGACAAAACAGCCCAAAGATTTGTAAACGAAGCCATATATGGCATCATGTACTCTCAATCAGTAATGCTCACTGAAATTGGGCGCAGCCTTGAGACAACGGTTTCCTTGAAGAAGATAGAAGAACGGTTTTGCCGCCAGTTGAAAAAAGAAGGCTTGTGGGAGAACATTCACAGGCAGGTGCTTTGCGAAGCGGGCCCTCGTATCAAGGACGATACATTGCTGATTTTGGACTTGGGCGATTTGTACAAAAAGTATGCAGAGAAGATGGAGTACCTAGCCAAAGTACGCGATGGGAGCGAAGGCGGAGAGATCGTGAATGGTTATTGGACTGCCCAGGTCATCGGAGCGCATTTAGGCGAAAGCGAAACAATGCCCTTGTTCCATGAACTATACTCTCAGGAAGCACCCGGCTTTAAAAGCGAAAACGCACAGATCACCGGAGCCATTGATATGGTAACAGAATATTGCGATAACCGGGGAATATGGGTG
>PVBE010525648.1_pt1 | contig 15260 bp, 10 predicted proteins | sample 1631181 | NCBI WGS metagenome assembly PVBE01 (sample SAMN08397723, study PRJNA350692) | Marine metagenome, whole genome shotgun sequencing project. | isolation source: water | place: Pacific Ocean | collected 2012-04 | reverse complement strand
GAACGCGATGGCGGGCCTTGTAGTTCGGATGGACCTTCGACCTGCTGTTCGACATGGGCGGCTCCGTTCAGCTCAAGCAGGCGAACTTCGCACATTCCGAGGGCGGCCCCTCGCGACCTGGCGATCCTTGCACCAACGCCCCAACACGGTGCCGGGGAGCTGGTCGAGGACGTCCATCAAGAGCCGTGCACCTGACGATGGGCCGAGGCCAGCTGCCGGGCTTCGGCGGCCCGCGCCGGTCGGCCCCCCGCTTCGGCCAGCTCCGCCGCCCGCTCGAGCATGCGGATCGAGTCGTAGTCGACGAGGGTCTGGCCGGGCACGAACGCGCGGACGCGGGCCATGCGCTGGTCCCACGCGTCCCAGTCCCCGGCGCCGGCGAGGCAGGGCAGCAGGAGCGCGTCGATGTGCTGGGCGACGGTCTCCCGGCCGGCAGCCTTCACCTCGGTCCAGCCGGCCTCCAGGGTGCGCCGAGACAGCTGCACGTAGTCCTGGTCCATCTGCACCAGCGCGAGGTTGATCCGAGGCATGAACGCCCACGGCGACCCGATCGACTCGTAGAGCATGATCGCCTGCTGGTACGCGTCCGCGGCCGATTCGAGGTCGCCCTGGTTGCGGTAGATCTCGCCTTCCTGGTTGAAGCAGTCGGCGGTGTGGCCGGGGTTGCCGAAGCGCTCCCGCACCTCCCGCGCGCGCTCCGCCATGAGCGCCGCTTCGGGGTACTCGCTGCGGGAGCAGAGCAGGGACGACAGCATCAGCCAGGCGCGGGCCAGATCCAGCAGTTGACCGTTCTGCTCGAGGCGGGCGATGGCCTGCAGAAGCAGATCCTGAGCCGCGTCGAACTGCCCCTGAGCCATGCGCACGCTCGCCAGCCCGGCCAGCGCCTCGGCCAACCCGGTGACCCCGTCGCCGCCGCTGCGGATGGAGATCGCGGTCCGGAACGCCGTCACCGACGTGTCCAGCTCCCCGAGGTCGCGCAGCGCGTACCCGAGGGTGACGCAGGCCGCCGCCGTGCCCTCTTCGTCGCCGAGCTTCTTGTGGAGCTGCCGACCGGACTCGAGCGAGGCCGCCGCCTCCCGGATCCGCCCCCGCGCCAGCAGCGCGCTGCCGTGCTCGACCCGCGAGGTCGCGAGCACATCGGGCCAGTCCTTCTTCTTGGCCAGCTTCACGATCGCGGCGGAGCCCAGGTCGGCGGACTTGAGCCGACCCTGGAGGCGGTCCAGCCGGGCCCGACCCAAGCGTCCGTTGGCCCGGTTTGGGTCGTCCGGCGGCACCGCGAGCTCGTCCAGGAGCAGGTCGTGCAGATCCAGGAGCTTGCGGGCGGTCTCGTGCTCGCCCGAGCCGGTGCGCTCGACGGTGGCCAGGAAGAGCCGCTTCAGCGCCTCCTTGCGGCGGCCCGCGGCGACCAGCAGACGGCCGACCCGCTCGTTGACGTCGCGGCCGGTGGTGGTCGCCACCTGGTCGGCGCACACGGAGTTCAGGGCGGCCCAGCGGCCCGCTTCGACGGCGGATCGCTCGAGGCTCTCGCGGGCCATGCCGTGGACGAACGCCCAGCCCATGGGGTCGGAGCGCACGAGGCCCTGGGCCGCGAGATCGCCCAACAGCGACGCAGGGGGGGCCACGCCGGCGCGGCGGCAGGAGCCCCGCCACTCGGACCAGTCGACGTGCTGACCCAACGCGGCGGCGATCTCGAGGGAGGCGCGAGCCTCTTCGCCGCGTTCGGCGAGGGACTGCTTGAAGCGCTCGCTCCAGACGGTGTGGATGTCGTCGGGGATGGCCGCGGAGGCGCCCTCGCGGAGCACGAACCCTTCGGCACCGAGCTCCAGCACGCCCCGGGCGACCCAGTCACCGACGAGCTGGACCGCGAACAGGGGGTTGCCGTCGGCGCGGTCGACGACCTGGCTGGCGAGGTCGTCGTCCAGGCGGAGGAGGCGCGCCACCAGGGTCTCCACCTCGTCGCCGGCCAAGGCCTCGATGCTCATCTCGGAGGCATCGGGGCTGGCGAGCAGCGCGTCGATCTCCCGGGCCTCGAAGGAGTCTGGGATCAACGCCTCGTCACGGACGGCCACGAGGATCAGGGCGGGCAGCGGGCTGCTGGCGTTGAGCTCGACGAGGTGGCGGGCGAGGGCCACGGCGTCGCCCCCCCACTGCGCATCGTCCAGCCAGAGGACCAGCGGCCGCAGCCGAGCCTCCCGCTCGAGGAACGCGGTCGCGACGACGTACCGCTCCTGCGGGCTGGGGAACCGCACCCCCATCTGGGTGTTGTCGGGGTCGTCCGAGGGGTCGATCAGCTCGGTCAGCGCGTGCCACAGGTAGTCGCGTTCCCAGCCCAGCTGCTTGAGGCGGGTGCGAGCGCGGCGGAGGGTCTCGGCCTTGGAGAATCCACGGGTCCGGAGCAGCCGGCCGAGCATCGGTCCGATGCCGTGCTTGGGCGACGGCATCGCGCCGTGGATGGCGGTGAGGGCCTGGGCGGCGCCCACCTCCTCGGCCTTCTCGCAGAGCCACTGGGCCAGGGCGCTCTTGCCGTGTCCGGCGCTCCCGCGGAGCACGACGGCGCGGGTGCGTCCGGTGCCGGCGACGCGGAGCAGCTCGGACCAGAGCCGGTCCCGGGCTTCGTCGCGACCGATGAAGGGGACCCGACGGAGTCCGAAGAGGCCGAGGCCGGCGCCGACGAGCTCGATGGGAGCGGCCTCGGTGTCACCGTCACGCCAGTCGGGGGGGATCGGCGGAAGGGTCGCGGCCGGGGTCAGCTCGGCGGACAGCTTGGGGCCGGCGGGCTCCGGGGCGGCGGCGTTGCCGCTGAGGTCGAGCGTGGGGGCGTCCTCGAGCGACTCTTCCGAGGGCACGCCCGGGGGCGGCGGCATGGAGATCGTTCGGCCCCCGGAGGGGTCCAACGCCATCAGCGCGGCGGCGGCGTCGGCGGCGCGCTGCACGCGACGGGTGATCTTCGGCTGCAGGAGGGACCGCAGCCACTCACCCATGCCGTCGGGCAGGTCGACGATCGGCTGGTAGGGGGGCAGCTCGCCGCGGCAGTGCTTCTCCAGCATGTCGGCGAGCTTGGGGGCGCGGTAGACGGTGGCGCCGGTGGTGATCGCCCAGATGGTGCAGCCGAGGGAGTACAGGTCGGACCAGGGGCCGACGTCGTGGTGGTGGGCCTGGAACTGCTCGGGGGAGATGTAGCTGGGGGAGCCGCAGAAGTTGGCGTCGTCCAACGGGTCGTCGGTGGGGCGGAGGCGCAGTTGGGCGATGCCGTAGTCGGTGAGCTTGGCGCCGGGACGGAGGTCCTGGGGGCCGGCGATCATGACGTTGCTGGGCTTGATGTCGCGGTGAATGACGCCGCGGGCGTGGCCGTGGCCGAGGGCGTCGAGGATGCCCAGGAGCACGTCCTTGAGCTGGTCCCAGTGGAGGCGCCCGACCTGGTCGAACAGGGTCGGTCCGGTGACCAACTCCATGGCGAGGTAGGGACTCCCGGCGACGAGCTCACCTCCGGAGGCGTGCTCGGCGGACGCGGGGAGGGTGCCGTGGTCGAGGATCATGACCACGCCGGGGTGGTCGAGGGCGGCGACGGCGCGCACTTCGGACTGGAACAGACCGACGGTGCGGAGGTCCCACGCCTTCTCCGATTTGAGCACCTTGACGGCGGCCCGGACGCGGGTCGCGGGGTGGAACGCCTGCCACACGACGCCCATGCCGCCCTCGCCGATCTTCTTCTGAAGCGCGAAGGGGCCGACCGGGATGGGAGCCTGGGTGCCGGCGGTGGAGCTCATCGGGGGAGCAGTCTATCGAACCCGGGGGGCGCGACGGGGGGCCGAACTCAGTTGCTGAGCGAGGACCCGCCTTCGCCGTCGACATCGAGGTCGGGGCAGTCGTAGTCCCAGGTGGTGTCCTCGTAGAGTTCGTCCCGGTCGCCCCAGTAGTAGCGGCGGCGCACGATGCGATCCCGGTCGTCTAATTCGCGGACCCGAACCTGGGTGATGCCGCCGGTGCTGGGATCGGTCCAGGCCGCCTCGATGGGCACGTCGCCGTCCCAGACGTAGTCCCACCAGCCGTCGGCGACGCCGTCGTTGTCGACGTCGTACGCGTTGCGGCTGAGGCGATCCGAATCGCCCTCGTACTCGAACCACGCGATCCAGTAGGACTCGTCGTCGGGGGACTCCTCGATCCGGCGTTCGATCTCGCGGCGGAGGTCGTCGAACACGACGACCTCGACGTACTCGAAGCCGTCGTCCTCGGGCACGTTGAAGTCGTATTCGGTGCGCACGCGTTCGCCGAACGTGTCGTACGAGTAGACCGACAGCTCGTTGATGATGCCGTCGCCGCCAATGTCCCCCTCCGCGCGCAGGTAGTCGCCGTCGGCGTTGGTCTGGATGTCCCAGAACTCGTCGATGACGCCGTCGCCGTCCTCGTCCAGCAGGTACTCGACGACGCGCCCTTCGGAGTCGTAGACCCAGTCGACGATGCGGTCGGGTTCGCCGTCGCCGTCCACATCCTCGACGTAGCCGAGGCGGTGCCCCGGTTCGTAGAACTGCTGCACGAGGATCGCCGGCACCGCCTTGTCGGCCGGCGCCTGCGGAGCGAGCGCCCCCTACCGCCCCGACCCGCGCCCGCTCCTGAGCGACTACCCATCCCGCTTCGGGCGGCCCCGCATCGTGCTCGACGCCGGCCACGGCGGCTCCCAGTCCGGGGCCGTCCGGTCCTGGTCCGCCGCCGAGAAGGACATCAACCTGCGCGTCACCCTCGCCCTCGCCGATCGCCTCTGGGCGGCGGGAGCCTGGGAGGTGGTGCTCACGCGCGCGACCGATCGCACCCGGTCGATCGGCGCTCGGTACCGGCAGTCCAACCGCACCCCGGGGCGCAAGACGGCGTTCGTCTCGATCCACGCCAATGCGGGCGGCGGGGGCGAAGGCGTGCGTCGGGGCACCATGGTCATCTGGTCCAGCCACCAGCGCCCCGGCGCCCGCAAGCGCAGCGAACGGCTCGCCGCCTGCGTGGGCGCGGCCCTGCGCGAGACCGGCTTCCCCCGGCTCACGGGCGAGCGCATGCCGATCAAGAAGGCCCGCCGGCAGAAGCGGCACTACGTCGCCACCGACCCCCGCTTCGGCTGCTTCGCCACCGCCACCCGGCGCCTCGGCGTGCTCGACCACAACCGCCACCCAGCGGTCCTCGTGGAGTCCCACTTCCTCGACAACAAGGCCGCCGTCGCGGCGTTCCAGAACGACGCCGCCATCGGTCGGTTTGCCCGGGCGCTGGAGGTCGCCTTGATGAGCTTCTACGCTTGAGGGGTGAGCGGATCGCCCTACGGCGCGCAGCTGCGCGGGAACCTCGACGCCTACCGCCGCTACCTCGCGGGAATGAACACGTCGATGCGGCAGAAGGTGGCGCTGACCGCCGCCCACCTGCTGTGCGAAGGCCGCGTCGCCGACATGGGCATGGGCTCGGGCGCCGGCAGCTACGCGCTCGCGGCGCTCTACCCCAACCTCGACGTCATCGGCGTGGACGTCAGCGAGACCATGGTCGAGCTCGCGCGGGAGACCCACCGGCTCCCCAACCTGAGCTTCGAAGTGGGGGACATCGCCACCCCCGTGTTCCCCCACCAGTCCCTCGACGGCCTCTTCAACAGCTCCGTCCTGCACCACGTCACGAGCTTCAACGGCTACGACCACGACGCCGCCGCCCGCGCCCTCGAGGTGCAGGTCGAGCAGCTCAAGTCGGGCGGCTCCCTCATCGTGCGCGACTTCGTGGCGCCCCCCGCCGGGGACGTGCTCCTGGACCTCCCCTCCGACAACGGGGACGACGGCGACGATCCCGCCACGTGCAGCACGGCGGCGCTGTTCCGGCGCTTCGGGGGCGAGTTCCGGTCGCTCCACGACGCCCCCGGCTTCGCCTTCGAGTCCCGTGGCCTGATCGGCACCCGGGAGCGCTTCGCGGTCTCCCGCCGCCACGCCGTCGAGTTCCTCCTGCGCAAGGACTACCGCCGCGACTGGGTCAGCGAGGTCCAGGAGGAGTACTGCTACTTCACCCAGGCCGAGTTCGAAGCGCTGTTTGCCCGCCTGGGCCTGCGGCTGCTCGCGTCGACCCCGATCGTGAACCCCTGGATCGCGCGCAACCGGTTCCGCGGCAAGTTCGACTGGAGCCACGCGGACGGCGCCCCGCTGGAGTACCCCGCGACCAACTACATCATCGTCGGCGAGCGGGTCGCGACCGGCCGGGGCGTCGGCTTCGTCGAGACCGAGACCGACGAGCCGTCGGCCTTCCTGTCCATGGCCTGGTACCGCAGCCGGGTCACCGAGCGCGTGCGCGACCTCGTCCGCCGCCCGAACCTGACCCTGGACGTGCTCCCCTGGTTCGACGCCGGCGACGACGTCTACGTGCTGGCCCGCAAGTCGTACCCCCGCCCCATCCTCACCGCCCGCGGCGCCGTCGCGTACGTCACCGAACCGATCAACCTGCTGCAGCAGGACAAGCCGATCGGACAGACCGTCGAAGAGCTGCTCCGGGACCACGCCTCCATCGACGCCGACGCCCTGGAGGAGTTCCTGCCGGGAGCCACCTACTACCCCTCCCCCGGCGGCGTGCAGGAGGAGGTCCGCTCGGTCCTGGTACGCATCGCCCCGCGCTTCGCGGAGAACGAACTCGACGGACGCAGTGGCTTCTCGACCTCCGGCCGGGTGCGCGCGATCGAGGCCCGGCAGTTGCTCCGCGCCGCGCAAGTGGGGGGCCTGCCGGACGCCCGCCTGGAGCTCAACGTCTACCTCCTGTTGGCCCGCACCGGCCGCGACCCGGGCCCCTGGATCGGCGCCGCCCTGGACCTGTCCGACGGGCCGGAGGCCCCCGCCCCGACCGTCGCCGCGCTCCCCGAACTTGCCCGACGCCCCCGGCGACGCCGATACCGCCCCGCCGCCGAGGCCGAGAGCGGCGGCTTCCTCCGCGTCGCCCGCAGCCGCTTCGAGGAACACGACGCGGCCGGAGAAGCGCTCGCGGAGCGGCCCCTGGAGTACGTGGTCACGACCCCCTACGGCCTCGACACGGTCGTGGTCGCCCTGCTGCGACGCTGCGAGGGGACCGTGCTCATCGGCATCGACGACGCCGACCTGCCCGCCGCCCAGTGCTTCAACGGCAACAGCAACCTCCCGGTTGCCCCCGCCTGGCGCCTCGCTCGGGAGATCGACACCGACACCGCCCGCCGCAACGCCGCCCGATTCCGGCTGGAAGCCGAGCACGCCGTCCAGGTCGACCGCCTGATCCCCCTCGGCGGCCCCTACTACCCCTCCGCCGGCGTCACCCCCGAAGTCGTCTTCGCCTACGCCACCGAGGTCACCGCCGAGGCCGTCGCATCCCGCCCCCTGACCTGGGTCCCCCTGGCCGACCTCATCGCCGGCAGCGACGCGATCCACGACGGCCACTTGAGGGTGGTCGCGTTCCGCGCCGCGCACGCCCTGGGGCTGCTGGACAACCCGATCGGACCCTCATGACGCTGCACCCGACACCCCCCGGCGGGTTCACCCGCACCACTGCCGTCGTCGCGATGACCCTCGCCCTGGTGGCCTGTCCGACCCCCGAGCCGACCCCCGACCCCACCCCCGCGGCGGAGCCCGATTGGCACGCCGTGGAGCCCGATCTGTGCGTGGCGCGGACGCTGCGGTCGACGTCCTCGAACTTCGACGCATCGATGGCCGTGGTCGCCGAGTTGGGGATCACCTCGATGCGCACGAACCCGGCCTGGCACGCGGTCGAGCCCACGCCGGGGCAGTTCGACTGGTCCTCCTACGAGCCCGCCTTCGACGCCCTCCTCGCCCAAGGCGTCGAGCCGTACGTGCTGCTGGCCTACGGCAACCCCTGGGCGAGCTCGGATCCCGACGCCGACGCCTACTACCCCCCGGACGACCCGGCCGACTTCGCCGCCTACGCGGGGGCCGCGGCGGAGCGCTTCGCAGGGCGGGTGACCCGGTACGAGATCTGGAACGAGCAGAACGCCGGCTACCGGTTCTGGAAGCCCGACCTCAGCGGGGATCCGGTCGCCTTCGGCGAGCTCTTCGCCGCGGCCGCGGACGCCATCCACGAGGCCGATCCGGAAGCCGAGGTGCACATCGGCGGCACCTTCTTCCACGGCCAGTTCATCATCGGCGCGGAGGAGTTCCTCGCCGCCATGGGGCCGGAAGCCTGGGCCCGCGCGGATGGGCTCGCCTTCCACCCCTACACCTTCTACCCCCCCTCGGTGCCGCCGGAATACGAGGGTGACAGCGAGGTGAGCGTGGGCGACGGAGAGGTCCCCCTGATCGGCATGATCGCCCGACTGCGTACGGTCGCCAGCGACGCGGGCCGGCCCGACCTCCCGCTGACGGTGACCGAGTTCGGCTGGCCCCGGTGGGGGGAAGTGGACGCTCAGGAGCAGGCCGACTGGGCCGAGCGCTCCGTGCTCCTGGGGCTGACCCAGGGGGTCTCCACGTGGTGCGGCTACACCCTGTTCGACGGCTCCACCGACGGAGCCGAGGACCGCTTCGGAATGGCCGACGCCGACGGTGTGCTGACCCCCTACGGGGAGCGCATGCGGGACCTCGGCGTGCACTTGCAGGGGGTGGAGGCGGCCGCGCTCCTGGACCGACCCGGAGGCGGGTACGCAGTCGCGCTGCGGGGGCCCGGGGACCGGGTGCAGACGATCGAGTGGGGTGCGGACCCGACCCCCCGCGGGTGGGCCGACGAGTGAGCTAGGCGACCAACCGCAACGCCTTCGCCGCCCGCCCGACCTCGATCGACTGCCCCCACCGCAGCGGCAGGCTGTCGCCCTCGATGCCGTCGCCGAACACCACCCCGCCTTCGCTCATGCGCGAGGTGATGCGCAGCGTCTTGGCCGCCGGAACCAGCCCTTCCGTGGTGCGCACATCGCACCCCGGACCCGGCCACGCCTCCCGCACGAAGAAGATGAGCTTCCCGTCGGTCGGGGTCGGCATCGGGAGCCCGCTGCGGTGGCATCGATGGATGGACGCCGCCCACCCCGTGCAGCCGGTGCCCGTGGCGACGATGAGCCCCGAGCTGCTCTGGAACACCGACTCGCCCCCAAAGGCGAGCTCGTAGCGCGCCGACTGGTGCGTGCGGTGGCCGATGAACAGTTCGTTCAGCGCCACGAGCGTGACCCCCTCGTCGGTGGAGGCCTGCACCATCGTGCGCTCCTGGACCGAGACCGACGCCTCGGCGGCGGACCGGATGACGTCGGGGGCGAGCACCGGGTCGTGGGGCACGAGCACCCCGGCGATGGTGGCGGGGTCGGGGTTGATGCCGACCACCGCCTGCCCGTCGAGGTACTTGCTCGTGTTGGCGACCAGCCCGTCCTGGCCGACGGCGACGACGATGTCGCCCGGCTCGAACAGGAACCGGTCGAGGTCCGAGCGCTCGACGGACGCTCGACGCCACCGGCTCGGCACCCCCTTCATCACGAACCCGAGGGCCCGCTGCTGGAGGGCGTGGCGGTGTTCCACGCCCTCCAGGTCGCGGCCGCGGGTCTTCAAGAAGAAGGCCGCTTTGCCCTTGGTGCCGTGATCCAGGAGCAGCCCCTGCATCTCGGTGGATCGGTGCACGATGACCGCGCGCGGTTCCATCTCAGCTCTCCATCCGATCCGTCGCCGCCTGGGCCAGCTGCGTCAGCGCCGGTCCGAGCAGGTCGGGGCTCAGGTTGAGGTGGGCGATCGGCGGCACGTTCTCGGCGAAGGTGCGCGCCGCGAGCCCCAGGAGCACGTCCTTGGGGAGGTCCCGGTGGATGTCCATGGACACCTGCTCGGCCTCCACCCGCGCCATCTCGACGGCCCGGATGCCCTGCGCCTCCGCCTCCTTGTGCGTGCGCAGCCGCCCCGCCTTGGCCTCGGAGTCGATGCGCTTGTGCTCCGCCTCGTCGGTCACCCGGCGCATCTCGTTGGCGCCCTGCTGCTCGATCAGGATCTTCTCCTGGCGGGCCAGCTCGATCCGGTTCTGCAGCTCGTTCTCCTCGATCGCGCGCTCCTGCTTCACCGCCAGCGCACGCCGCTCGAACGTGGCTCGGTCGGCCTCCTGCTGGATGCGCTCCCGCGCCGGTGTCTGCAGCGCCCGCTCGGTCTCGGCGGTGGGCCGGATCGAGGCGATACGCACCGAGACGATCTCGATCCCCATCTCCGCGAGGTTTGCGTCGCCGATGAGGCCGTCCCGGATGAGGTTCCGGATCGGCTCGATGCCGTGGGCGAGGATCTCCTGCAGCGACGTCTGGGCGAGGTAGTCCCAGGCCAGCTGCTGGGCCAGCTCCGTCAGCATCGTGGACATCTTCTCCAGCGGCTGCTGCGTCCACGTGCCGTCGCCCAGATCGATCGAGAAGTCGACCCGCTTGGACAGCGCGCTGGGCTTGCTCACCCGCCAGGCGGCGACCGCCTGGACGGTCACGTCCTGGAACTCCTCGGAGCGGCCGTGGAACAGGATCGGGAGCTCGCGATCGTCCAACGGGACCTCGGCGATGCTCGCGGCCAGGGGCAGGAACCAGAAGCTCAGCCCGCGGCCGGCGCGGACCACCTTGCCGCCCTTGCTGTGGATGATGCAGGAGCTCTCTTCGGCGCGAAGGTGGTTGAAGACGAGGACTCGGGTGATGTCGGCCATGGGGTCTCCTCCAGGGGGTGATCAGTAAATATCTTCTCCATGCATATATCCCTTCTACATCTAAGCAAGGGGCAGCGGCAGAATTCTCCGGCTCAGTTCGGGGTAGGGTCGAGGCGTGCGCGACGAAGCCACGGTCCAGCTGCTGCCGACCTGCCTCGTCGGGGAGCTGAAACCCGAGACCGCCGAAGCCTCCGTTCGACTGCTCGAAGCGCTCGGCCTGCGGGTGGAAGTCCCGCTGGATGTCGTCTGCTGCGGGCAGCCGGCGTTGAACTCGGGGTTCCGGGACGAGGCGCGCGCCGTCGCCCGCCACGCCGCCCGCGTACTCGCCGCCACCGAGGGACCGATCGTGATCCCGTCGGGCTCCTGCGCCGACACGATCGTGCACCGCTGGAGGGAGCTCGCCGAGGGCGATGACGCCTTCGGCGCCGACGTGGACGCGGTGGCTGAGCGCTGCTCCGAGCTGTCCGCCTTCATCGCGCAGCGGGGCGGGCCGGCGGGGCCTGTGCCGGGCACCGGGCGGGCCGCCTACCACCCGTCGTGCCACCTCCTGCGAGGGTTGAAGGGCGACGGACCGCCGCGCGCGCTGCTGGAGGCGATCGACGGCCTCGAGGTCGTGCCGTTGGCCGACGAGGAGTCCTGCTGCGGCTTCGGGGGGATGTTCGCCGTGGACCGACCAGCGGTCTCAGCGGCCTTGCTGGCGGCGAAGCTGGACGCCATCGGGGCCAGCGGCGCCGACGTGGTCACTGCCTGCGATCAGGGCTGCCTGCTGCACCTCGAGGGAGGCCTCCGCCGCCGCGGATCGTCGGTCCGCGTGCGCCACATCGCCGAGCTGCTCGACGGGGGCGTCCCCGAGTGAGCGACCCGAGCTTCTCCGACCGGATCCTCGCCACCGTGGGCGACAGCCACCTCCACGAGGCGATCGGCAAGGCCGCGTCGGCCCTCAAGGAGCGGCGGGGGGCCGCGCTGGCGTCCCTCCCCGATGTGGAGCAGGTGCGGGACGAGGCCCGCGCCCAGCGGCTCGCGCAGATCCCCCGGCTGGAGGCGCTGGCAGAGCAGTTCACCGCGTCGGCGGGCGCACGCGGGGTGCAGATCCACCGCGCGGGCACGGCCGCGGACGCGACCGCGATCGTGCAGGGCATCGCCGAGCGGGCGGGGCTCCTGCGGGCGGTCAAAGCGAAGTCGATGGCGACCGAGGAGATCCACCTCAACGCCGCCCTCATCGCCGCGGGGCTGGACGTGCGCGAGACCGACCTGGGCGAGTACATCGTGCAGCTGGCCGAGGACCGTCCCTCTCACATCATCCTCCCGATCGTGCACCTGGATCGCGGCGACGTCGGCCGCGTGATGGAGGAGACGCTCCAGGTCCCGTTCACCGACGACCCCGAGCAGCTCGCCGCGATCGCCCGCCGGCGGCTGCGGGCCGACTTCCTCGCCGCGGACCTGGGGATCAGCGGCGCCAACTTCGCCACCGCCGCCGAGGGGCTGCTGGTCCTCGTCAGCAACGAGGGCAACATCCGCATGGTGACGTCGCTGCCGCGGGTGCACGTGGCGATCGTCGGCATCGACAAGCTCGTGCCCACGCTGACCGACGCGGAGCGGCTGCTGCGGCTGCTGCCGCGCTCCGCCACGGGCCAGACCTCGACGGTCTACACGACCATCGTGGCGGGACCGCGCCGAGGCCCCGACGACGAGGGGCCCGACGAGGTCCACGTGGTGCTCCTGGACGCGGGCCGGAGCGCCATCGCGGCCGGCCCCCAGTCCGAGATCCTGGGCTGCATCCGCTGCGGCGCCTGCCTCAACGCCTGCCCGGTGTACGGCCGCATCGGAGGCCACGCCTACGGCGGCACCTACCCCGGACCGCTGGGCACGGTGTTCCACGGCGCCCTCCCCGGCGACGAGTACGAAGACCTGGCCAGCGCATGCACGCTCTGCGGGGCCTGTGAGGCGATCTGTCCGGTTCGGCTCGACCTCCCCGGCATGCACTTGCAGCTGCGTGCACAGACGGTGGAGCGAGGGCGAGCCCCGTGGCGCAAGCGGCTGATGATGAAGGCGTTCGCGGTGGTCGCGACCCGTCCCCGGCTCTTCCGCGCGGTGCGGCGCATCGGCGGCTGGTGGCTTCGGCGAAAGGCGCGGGGGGGCTGGCTGTCCCGCGGCCCGGGCCCGATCGGGGTGTGGACGCAGACGCGCGATCTGCCGGCCCCTCCCAGGGAGAGCTTCGCGGACCGTTGGCGGAAGCGGGAGGCGCGATGACGACGCTTCAGGCTCAGTTCGTCGAAGCCGCCCGTGCGGTCCAGGTGGAGATCTTCGAAGAGGACTCGGCTGAGGCCGTGCGTCAGCGAGCGGCCGACCTGATCCGAGGGGAGGCGTTGCTCGCGTGGGCGCCCGCGCGGCTCCCCTACGGGGTCGGCGACGTGCTCGGTGCGGCGAAGCTCGTTCCCCCCGACGCCGACCTCCCAACCCGGGGCGAAGCAGCGGTGGGGCTCACCGGCTGCGACGGCGCCATCGCCCAGACCGGCGCCCTGGTGCTCGGCTCGCGCCCCGGAAGCCCGCGCACCGCATCGCTGCTGCCGCTGCTGCACGTCGCGATCGTGCGCCCCGATCAGCTGCACCCGGATCTCGCGTCGGCGCTGGCAGCCGACGGCGAGGCGCTCCTGCGGGAGTGCTCGACCATCAACCTCGTCGCAGGACCGAGTCGGACCGCCGACATCGAGCTCACGCTGACGCTCGGGGTGCACGGCCCGGGGCGGGTCGTGATCGTGATCGGACCCTGAGCGAGCAGCGTGCGTGCACCGTGCGCCGAGGGTGCGGGCACCTCCCTTCAGACCCCGCTGGATGAGTGATTCGATGGACGTAGCGCCTGTGCCGAACCTGGCACGGGCGTTGCGAAAGGGCGTTGGGACGAAAGGACCAACATGCGACCGACCCTGCTCCTGACCACCCTCGCCCTCGCCGCCCTGGCCTCCTCCAGCGCCGCGGCCCAACCCGTACAAACCGTGGCTCCGACCCCGGTGTTTCGCGACACGCTCATGGTGCCCGGCTCTTCGACGCTGACGGTGGAGACGACCGACATGGCGCTCGGAGACGACACGGTCGTCCACCTCGTCGACGCCGCCACCGGCCAATGGCTCGAATCCGACGACGACAGCGGCGCCCACCCGTTCGCGTCCCGCGCAGCCTGGACCAACACCCTGCCCTGGCAGGTCGAGGTCGAAATCTGGATGCACACCTTCGCCACCCCCAGCGGGACCGCGGACGTCGAGGCGTCCGTGGAAGCCCTGAACGGGACCCTGTCGTGGCAGCACACCTGGCAGGACGAGGCGATCGGTGGGGTCCGCGTCCAGGCTCCCGGCACGCCGATGGACTTCCAGACCGGGTCGATGGTCGGCGGACCGACCGACACCCTCATCCTCGCGCTCGCTCCCAACCAGGACTTCGTAGCCGTCGATCACGACAAAGGGCTCGGCGATCACGCCCGGATCCAGAACACCACCGGCGTGACGGGAATCATCGTCGCGTCCGCGTCGATGGGCGGCCTCGTGGAGGTCTTCCTCAACGATCGCCCCGCCTCGGACGGAGACAAGGACGGCCTCGGCACCGCCCTCGAGGCGGCGCTCGGGAGCTGCGACGACAAGCTCGCCGCCCCCTGCATCGGCATCTTCGACACGGTCGACTCCGACCGCGACGGGCTGAGCGATCGGGACGAGGTCTTCGGCATCGAAGACTGGTGGGGGATCTTCCCCGAGCCGCTCCGCATGTACGGCGCGGACCCCGCCCACAAGGACGTCTTCATGGAGATCGACTACGTGATCGGTCCCACCAACATGGGCGGCTTCCCGGTGGGCACGACCCACCCCTTCGGGCTCGCGACCGCGGTTCAGCTCCAGAGCATCTACGGCGCCGGCTCGGCCAATTCGATCCGCAACCTCGACGGACTCCCCGGCATCAACCTCCACTTCGATGTCGGAACCCCGGTGTGGGGCGGCGGCACGCTCATTGGTGACTTCGGCGGGGGCACCGCCGTGCCTCCGATGACCTACCAGAACGCCTACACCAACCGCATGCAGCTCCATCGAAAGAGCCACTTCCGCTACGGCCTGTACGCCAACGGACCCGGAAGCGGCGGCCAGGCGACCGGCAACAAGATGGGCTGGAACGGCAGCACGACGAACCTGCAGCCGGTGCTGTTCGCCCACGAGTTCGGTCACATCCTCGGCCTGCAGCACTGGGGCCACGACAAGGCCGGCCGCTACGACTGCAAGCCCAGCTACGACAGCCTGATGAACTACGCGGACTCCACCGGCACGCTGTCGGACGACGCCTCCGGCTTCGTGATCAACCCGTCGTCGCTGGGCGAGTCATGGGGCATCGGAGTCGCTCCCCCCAACGGCATCTGGTCGAACCTGTGGGGCGGGATCGACTCGTTCGCCGGCATCGACTGGAACCGCGACGGAACGGTCACGACGGCCGGCTTCTTCACCGGTCTGGTGCGCGGCCCCGCCGGGTGGGCGAACTGGGCCAACTGCACCGCCTTCGCGCAGAACCAGGAGGTGCTCTCGCACGGGCTACCGATGGCCGCGAGCACGCCCGACATCGTGCGCCGAGGCGACTACCTCTACCTGTTCTACGTGCACGGCGAGACCGTCTGGTACCGG
>PVBE010399854.1_pt1 | contig 15263 bp, 10 predicted proteins | sample 1631181 | NCBI WGS metagenome assembly PVBE01 (sample SAMN08397723, study PRJNA350692) | Marine metagenome, whole genome shotgun sequencing project. | isolation source: water | place: Pacific Ocean | collected 2012-04 | reverse complement strand
CTCGCCTCCTCCGACGCCGTCACCGTCGACCGCCCGCGGGGAAACATGTCCTCGAGATCCTCCATCTCCTCCCCCATCGCGTCTCGACGTCCCTCGCGCGTCGTCGTCGTCTCGCGCGTCGTCGTCGTCGTCGTCGTCGTCCGATGGCACATCATCCGGTGTCGCCCGACAGGCACACCGCGTCTTTTAGTCTTAAAACCACCACAACCCGTCTTCAATCACGCACACAACACACACGTTCCCCGTGTGGACGAAAAAATGTCGCGCGCACGCGAAAAGAAAAAAACACACACCCGCGACACGTGTCACGACGGCTGCCTGGCGTATCGAAAAAAACATCTTTCATCATGACGAGTCACGAACCATCGACCGACCCACACAATTCCGAGAAGGGAGAAGATCTCGTCGTCGAAGATTCTCGTGGTCGGGAGGTCACGCGGGTGTCCGAGGGGGGTCGTTCTCGAGTCGATACCCGTCAAAAGCCCTATCCACAACCCAGGGCGAGGAGCGCCCGAGAGAGCACGGACGGCACTAACCGCCCCGACAGCGTCGAGGCTCGCGAGAGGGAGAATCCATCTGTGCACGCGCGCGCGAAGGAGCGAACGCGGGAACGAGCGAGCGAGAGACACGAAGGGTAACTATTCACCGCGAGTGAACGCGCGCGAGAGAAAAGGTGCGACAAGCGAGGCGCGGGCGCGTGGATGAAGATTCAGGGACGGACGGTCGCGAGGGAACGAACCTGATGATGAGGTTAAAGGATGCGCTCGGCGCACGCGAAAGGGCGCGCGAGAGATGGACGTGGACGCGGACGCGATGAAACAATCGAAGGGAATTTTGCGCGTGCGACGCGCGCTCAGACGATCGCGCGGGCGCGTCGGCGACGCCGCGACAGCACGATGTTCCAAATCTCGGGCAGACGTCTTTCGGGGGGAAGGAACCTTTGGGAATTTTCTTGAGTCGTGATTGGTCGTGGAGAGGGGCTGGAAAATATTTCCAGGTTGGAAAATATTTTCGAGGAGAAAGACTGACAGACGCGAGCGACGCGCTTGACGGATGCGCAGGTGGTCCAGTTTGTGGAGGGGCAAACACGATTTTTTCATCTACAGGGGTAATAAGGATAAACCTCTGATCAAGTATTCATTGCACGAGCAAATTGTTCGGCGAGCGCATTAAAATTTTGTACAGAGACAAGATGTCGACTTTGGACTTCGGGTACGGCGGAGTCGACGCCGGTTTCACAAACCTCGGGCTTCTCGGAAGCGATTCCGTGAGTTGGACCTGGGAGGAGGATAAATTCTTTGAGACGAGTCTCGCGCAGTATGACGGTTCTTGGCCAATCATGGGGGATGACTACTGGAGCAGGCTTCAGGAGAAGATGCCGCAAAAAGGCGTGCAAGACTTGAAGGATCGCTTCACGAGATTGGAAGACGATGTCCGAGCCATCGAGTCTGGTTTGGTTCCCCTTCCGGATTTTGAAGATGATTCTGATCACGTCACGGCCGAAGTCACTTTCGACTTTGTCCCGACGAAGCCCGTCAAGGCTCAGGCGCCGGCATCCGCCCCGGCGCCAGCCCCGCCGGCCGCTCCGGCTGCCAAAAAGTCCAAGCCTGCGCCCAAGACGGGCGAACAAGAACGCCGTAAAGGTGTTCCTTGGACGGAAGACGAACACAGATTGTTCCTTCTCGGGCTGAACAAGTTCGGAAAGGGTGATTGGCGAAGCATCAGCAGAAACTTTGTCATTTCTCGCACGCCAACCCAAGTCGCCTCTCACGCCCAAAAGTACTTCATCAGATTGAACAGCATGAGTAAAAAGGACAACAACCGCAGGTCGAGCATTCACGACATCACATCACCCACTCCTAAGTCTAGTGGGTGAGTGTTCTACATCAACTGCCACCTTTTTCTCCATGTTCAGTTCAAAGCTCTGCGAGCTTGAATTTTTTGGCTACTGCTGCCGCTGCTGCCCGCGATGCTATACTAGCTAGTTCACCACAAACTTCAAATTGAAATTCATGTACAATAAAACGGTGCTACGTATTAATTGAAACAAGCGAATGCGCTCTCTAGTTAGGCTACGATCGAAATTAGATGTTTGTCACGGTGGTGACCAAGTCCTGGACGACACTCGTCTTGGACGCGTTGATTCGAGTGTGAAGCGCGGACATCTCGGCGTCGAACTCCGCTTTGAGACGAGCATCCATCTCCACTTTATTTCCAGTTTGCTAATCGATGAAAAAGACGCCGTCAGTATCTTGTGCTTCGTTTCGTCGCCGCGCCGTTCGCTCGTCTCGTTTGTCTCGCACCTCGTTCACCATCGCGGCGTACCGCGCCTCTCGCTCCGCCCGATACGCCGCGATCTCAACCTTCGCCTCCTCGACCGCCGCGCGCAATCGCGCCGTCTTCTCTGCGCTCGCGATCGCGTCCACGCGTCTCACGTCAGTCATCGCGCTCGTCGATCGATCCACGACGTCCTTCATTCAATCGCACATTCATTCATTCTTTCAAGCACTCGCGCGTCGCCGTCCTCACGCACCTTCCCTCGCCGCGCCCACGATGGCCTGCGCCTCCTTCTCCGCGATCATGAGCTTGGAGATCCCATCCGCGCGCGTCGCGTCCATGATCGCCCGCTCGAACGCTCGCCGTCTCCGTCTCCCGTCTCGAGTCTCGAGTCTCGCGGTCGTCGCCGACCCGCGCGGTTTTCCATTTCTTCACGAAACCGTACGCGATGATGGCGTTCGGACACCCTCGAACGCGCGCGCGCGCGAGGAAGGAGGTGGGGTAAGTACACATACACGCACCCATCGACGAATCACGATTCGTAAACAGCCCCCCCCCCTCACACCCCCGCTGCCTCACCTCGATCGCCGGCCGGCCGTCGCTCGGCGCTAGGGCTCGACGGCCTCGACGTCACTCGACGACGACGAAGATGTTCGCGTCGACGACGAGCGCGACGACGACGATGTTCGCGAGCGGGGGGTCGGTTTCGGCGAAATTCCGCGCGACCGCCGCGCCGGCGCGCGCGCCGACGCGCGTGGTGATCGAGAGTGCGTGACCGCGACGAACGACGCGCGCGACGACGGCGACCGCGAGCGAGGAGGGGGTGTGGACGGCGCCGACGGCGACGCGGGAGGCGTGATGCGAGACGCGAGACGCGAGGCGAGGGGTGACGGTGAATGGAGAGATTACCGATCGGGTGTTTCGAGCGTGGGGGAAGCGCGCGCGCGGATGGAGACACGGCGCGGGGATGACGCGAATTCGATGGGGCGAGACGACTGACGAACGCGATGGCATCCTTTGCGCAGACCTTCACGGCATGTCCGGTCGCAAGTGCATGTTGACGGGGAAGAAGGCGAACAACGGTCGTTCCATTTCTTTCTCTCACATCCGTACCAAGACTTTGCAGCAAGTCAACTTGCAGGTGCGTCGAGCGGCGGATGATTCGAGCGCGCGCGATGAGGAGGCAACCCTAGAACCTGAAGGGAGAGCGCGACTGGAACGCGAGCGAGCGGATGCGGCGCGTGACGACAAGCGAGGAGCGAGAGACTGACGATGAAACATCATCTTTACACCATCTTAGTACAAGAACATTTACTGGCCGGAGCAAAAGCGTTACGTGCGTCTTCGCATCTCCACCAACGCGTTGAAGACTCTCAACAAGGTCGGGTTGGAAGAGATGGCGAAGCGCGCTGGGTTGGATTTGATGTCGTTGCCGTACACCGACGCTGATCCGGAACGTGCGCAGTGGAAGGCTGAGAACGGTGCGGAGCCGGTGAAGAAGAACAAGCGCGCGCCGAAGGGCCCGAAACCGCTCTACATCCCGAAGTGGAAGGAGGCGCAGTTGGCGAAGATGGCCGCCGCCGCCGCCGCCGCGGAGAAGGAGCGCTTTGCGAAGGCGAACAACATGGTTGTCGCGTAATTAAAGAATTCTTTGTTTGGCTGAGCTTCCATCACGCGGCGCTGTGTGGTGGTTATAACTTTAGACTCGAGTGGAAGATTTTGTTTAGAAGCAGTAGCGATTGTGAATGTATCTCTCCACGTTATTAACTTTGAGCGCGCTCCGCGCCGCGAACGATTAACTCATGAACTTCAAGCAGTATTCGCCCCCATCCTCGGCGTTCATTCCGAAATCTTGCGGTCGACTACCGAGCGCGACCGCCGTCTCCGCAGCCTCTCTGTAAATGATGGGATTTTGCGTGACAGCCTTCGCGATGCTGTGCGACGCCTCAGTGAATTGTTCGTGCAAGACGTGCCACTGTGGATCGTACGCCGGAACACCCGTGCGCTTCGCGACGCGATTCTTCAGTTCTTGATCGTTGACGTCGAATTTGATCCCGTAGCTATCATGGGACGCAATCAATGGCATCGCATCTCCCGGACTCACTCTGAGCTCCTCGATGTATTGCACCGCTTGCTGCCATGTCTTCCCCTTGAGCGCGCCATCATACGGAGACGTCGTCAATTCAGTCACGTCGTCCAATTCGAGTTTGAACCAAAAAGCGATCGCGTTGAACACTCCTTCTTCGTTGATTTCGAATTCGAGCGACTTTTGCGCCGGTTGTAAGTTCTCCATGTACTTGTTGAAATCGAAATCAAACACCGGTTTCCACGGCGCGAGAGGCTTCCACTTGTCCTGGCAGCACTCGAGATTGATGCCTTCATAATCTGATCGCCACCGCCAACGATTGGCCTGAGAACAATCAAAACCAATCACTTCTTCGATACGTAATTGAATCGGTTGAGCATACACCGTCGCCGCTCGCGGTATCATCGTCGCCTCTGGAGCTAGCAAGCGATGCTTCGCCATACCGACGATGTGCAACGCTCCTTCCCCGATTAAACCGCTGTCAAAGACCTCGTAGATGAGCACATCCGCTTTTTTATCCATTTCTGGAGGATTTCCATCGGGTTTCAGTCCGTGCTTGATCAAACCTTCCGATTCCTTGGTGAAAAGTCGCCGAGCGTCGCGGTTGAGAAACATGATGGAGGTCCCGTACCCATTTACGCAGACAGTTTCCTCGCCCGCATCGCACATGTGATGACTCATTTCAACCGCGTAGACGAAATCAGCGCCGGCACGCATAGCGAACATCGATAACAACCCACTCCCCGCGCCGACATCGAGCACTGTACTCTTTAGACTCATACCTTTACGCTTTGCGATGGCTCGTTTGATTGCGCCCTCATATGCGTCGTTTCGCGACGTGTCATTGAGCATATCATAGTGCCAACTGGGAATGTTCGCGTGTCGCGGTCGAGTTGAAGGTGGTGCTGACGAAAAGTATAAGCGATCAACATCTCTCTGGACGCGAAGTTCGATGGATTCGCCGGACTTGACGGGAATTTCATCTAAATATTGTACCGCCGCATTCCACGAACTCGCCGCCGCGCCCGAATCACCATTCATATCATAACTTTTCAACACTATGCCATCGTACAGCTCACACTCAAACCAAAACACCACAGCGTTCCACATTCCGTCTTTTACGGCGGTGATGTACATGATATCGTCTTGTTCCATCTTGTTTGAGCTCTTTTCGCCGCGCAATAATTTCATGAGACGCTCCTGCGTGTCAATGTTTGACACCTCGAACGGATCCGACAGTAGCATATGGGGCTCAGAAAGTACATCTTGCTTCAAAGCCTGTGGATGCCACCTGTAGGTGTTCAGCACGCTCAGGTCGAACCCACTCACACTATCCAAGCGAAGTCCGATGAGTTGAGCCTTGACTTGAATGCGAGACGGAATGACACGAGCGGTCGGAGAGGCTAATTTCTTCTCCCCCACATGATCGATAGCTCTGAGAAGTCCAAGCCCAAAGGTTGCATGATCGAACAAATCAGTCACGATGAGGTCAGACGCTTGTTCTAGAGCTTGAGGTTTGATTTCACCCGTTTCTCCATCGTTGACGAGAGTGCACGTCTCTAGCTTTTGATCCAACAATTGAATGGTGCCTTTCGGAAACTTTGCAGAATTTGATTTCAAAATTTGCTTCGCCATTCGGTACAAAAATTTGTTCCTCTCGATCGCGATCACTTTCTTCACGCCAGCTCGAGCCGTGATCAAGGGTAGAATGCCGCCGCCGGCGGAGAGAACGAGTGCAGAACTGAGCGCATCCGACTCGGCGGCGTCTGCAACGACCGAATCGATCGCTTCAACGTACGCCGCGAGACGGACCTGATCGTCCAACACTTTGAGTGCTTTTTTCGGCGCCGCGAGATCACTCACAGCTTGCGCGTAATTGATAATGGCCAACCTCGAGGGATCCATCTCAAAACGACTGGCGTCGAGCTTGCGCATACACATCTGAGGAATAAAAGTCGGTCTCCACTCATAATCCTCCAGATCCCAGTCCGGTCCAGACATGGTCTGTTTCCACTGATTCTCCATCTCTTGACGACGATCATTCGTGCGAGCTTGTCGAAGTTTATACGCCAAGTCTCGTCGCGCCGCTTTGGTCTCCGCGACGACGCGCTCGCGTTCTTCCTCAAACAATTCTGTCGCCTCATCCAACCTCTCTTTCATATCCACGCTGTCCGGCACAAGTTCCAATCCGCGTTTAAACACCACCATCGCCCTCTCGTTCTCGAACGCCGCCATCAACGCGCACCCGAATCGATAATATCCCTTGGCCCACGTCTCGTCGACGCGCACGCACTCCCCCGCGTCCCTCAACGCCTGCTCCACCAACCCCAACGCCAACGCCGCCGCCGATCTGTTCGAATATAACGTCTTATCCCAATCACACCCCGCGATCGCCGTCGTGTACGCCTCCATCGCTCGCGCGTACTCCTTCCTCCCGAACGCCTCGTTCCCTCGCCTTTTCGCCGTCTCCACCGCGTGCCTCACCGCGCCCTCGTCCAGGTCCTCCGCGCGCACGCCCGCGCGCTCGAGCACCGCTCGAGACGCGTCATCGACGACGTTGAGCGCGTATTTTTTTCCATTCGTCCCCGTCATCGTCCCTCCGTCGCCCTCTGCCCGCGCGTCACCGGTCGTCGTCGTCGTCGAGCGCGCGAAAACGCTCGTCGTGGACTCGAAAACGCTCACACGACCGTTCGTGACTCGTCGGGTGGTGACTGGGTAAGGGGCGCGACCGATGGATGAATGCATGAATGAATGCATGAATGCATGAATGGATGAATGAATGGACGCTTGACTGCGCGACGCGCGCGCGATGGGACCGATGCCGGTGCGCGCGGTGCCGACGCCGACGCCGAGGGCGACGCCGACGCGCGCGGTGGGTTCAAACGGTCGAGAGCAGTGGACGAGACGCGCGAGAGACACATCCGTCGTCTCCGCGGGAGGGTCGAGGTGGTTTCGGATCTCGACGATGGGCTCGGTGACGGGGGAGGTGACGCCGGGGAAAGGGCCGGGATCGCCGAAGTGGGAGGATATTCATCGATGTCTCGTCGATTCGGGAAGAGTGCGAAGCGCGACGCCGGAGGAGATCGCAACCTTGCTCGCGAACGGACGAGGCGTCGTCGTGGACGTTCGACAGCCGTTGGAGCACGAAGAGTGGCGCATTCCGGGCATGCAGAGCGCGCCGTACCTCGTCCCGATGGAAAATGTATTACGAAGAGCGAGCGGGTACTTTTTGAGCATCAAAGGTGGTCTGAAGGAACGGAACGTATCGTTCGTTGAAAACGTGGACGCGCTGACCACTTCGCGCAGGGAAACCACCGTCGCCTTGATTGATTTACGAGGAGGAGACCTTACGCTCGCGCCAAACACTGGTTCAACGTCTGTGAGTGATCGTGGAGATTCGACGAGCTTACGTGCGGCGTATGAGCTCGTGCAGGCGGGTTACACGGATGTCCGATACGTTCCGGGAGGCTTCTCCGCGCTCATCGATGAAGGCGGTCTGCCTTACGAATCTGAAAAGTACGGTAAACTTTTGGAATTCGTCGGCGACGGCACGCGAAAAACGCTCATGTACTCGAATTTGTTGCCGGATCCTTCCCTCGCTCCCGGAGTATTGGTCCAACTAGTCCTCTTAGTCATCCTCGCTTTGTTCCAATAAATGTAACAACCACGCGCTCTCATTTATCCGCGCGCGTTCGACCGTCGCGACGCGCGAGCACGCACGTAAGATACGTCCCCATGGAGGCGCGCAACGCGCTCGAGGCGGCTTCGATAGCCATCGGATGTCCGTGGTACATCGAAATGCTTCGTGAAAGTGGTGAAAAAGTCGATGCGAGCTCTTCGGAGCTCGCAGCCTTCGCGCGATCGCAGACAGACGGCGAAAGTTCACAGCTCGACGATTGGTGCGCGAGCGCGATGACGCTCATGGTGGAGGATTGCGGAGTCTCAGAGCGAGACGCGGGCGCGATTATCGATGAGGCGCTGAAAGCTGTCAAGCGCAGTCACCGCGTGGAGACGAAAACGCACGGAGATGCCCGAGACGTGATACGAAACACACACGGAGGAATATTCAACCCGACATTTTTGGATTCAATCGAACCGCTGTACGACTTGCACATGGGAGCGGAAAACATGGGACCGTTGCTTTACACGCTGGCTCGGTTCTCCAAGCCCAAGAATATCCTGGAGATAGGTGCCGGCTACACGAGTATTTTTCTTCTTCAAGCGCTCGAAGACAACGCGGAAGAGGGTCGTAGATACAGTCACATGATTTCAGATGGCAAAGCGATGATTGGCGATGTCCCTTGGGTCGTCAAAGATTACGAATTTGACAGATTGACACATTCGACGCTTCACATTGTCGATAACTGCGCGCACGAGCACACGACTGCGCACAGAGTGGACGAAATCGCTCAGCGACTAGGATGTCGCGATCGGTTGCGTGTTCACGTCACGGATGCATTCGCGAGTGAGCTTCCGAGCACGTTGGCGATCCCAGAGGCCCCATGCTTTGATATGCTGTGGATTGATCTGGGTGCTGCGCACCGTATTGCGGGATTCTTTGACGCTTGGTGGAGCCGGGTGAATCCCGAGGGCGGTCTTGTAATCGTGCATAGCACGCTGACGAATGCTCTATCGCGACAGTGGCTGGAGGACATGCGACGCTTGGCAAAGAACGGCGGTCGCGATAGTGATGGAACAAGTCCTTACGGCGGTTTCACAACCATGTCATTCCTTGAACCACACAAAATGTTTCAAAACTCGTGTTCGATATTCCAAAAGCGAGGCGACGCACTATCAGAAGATTGGACAGAACGCATTTTAACCAAATATCCATAGAAATCCTTAGATTTGTAGAACTGACCTTCAACGTTTTGCCGCGCGAGCAAGTCGGAAAATTTGTCCGCCCTAAGTGAACATTACAAACCTTAGGCTATGATGTGAGTCATGAACCTCGTCCGCCCTCAATCAATGTATGATTCCTCATTTCACACGTCGCAAGCGTCGAGTAAACAGGGCGCCGAGTCACAGAGACATCCGTGCGTACCATCAAGACTACACCACGGGCTTCGTGCTTCGTGCGCATCTTGGACGCCGGCGCGCCGTCATTCCCTTCGCATCGTAGAAATCACATGGCGTTCGACGATGAGCTGGACGACGCACCCGGTCAAGTCGGGAAATGTGCCGAACACGAGAAAGTCAAGTCGACGAGTGCAACACAATCGATGAAGACCACCGTCGAGCGAGCGTCTCAAGAACATGCGCAAGCGAGTCGCTCTGGAACCGACCGGGCTTGGTGCACTGTGTCCATGGAGGAGCGGTTCGGTGGCAAACCGATGCCAGGTGTGGTTCACGGTGTACATGAATATCGAGTGGAATCGTCTAAAAACGCCTCCATATCCACATACCGAGCTGTTCGCTTACTTGGCTTGAAAGAAGCCATGATTTTCCCTGTTTCCAACGGCGGTCCAACTTTGACTACGCGAACCGACGGTGAGATGATGGAAATGGCTCGAAAGCTTACAAATCCTCCGCGTCTCGACAGAGTTGCGCGGATTAAGGATCTAGGCCATCATATTCCAGCGTCCACACGTCTCGATGAACGTTTACATGACATTATGGAGAAAAAGTCTGAGGTTGGGAGAGGTGAATGTACGAAAATGAAAACGCTCACATGGTTTGATGGTGACGTTTACCTGTGGAAGCAGCCACGCTCGTCTACTCCAGGGCTTATTGATCGCATATTCATCAGAATCGATTGTAGTACGGGGGAAAGGGTTCCTTTCTTAAATTGCGGCTCGAACGGGGACGAGCTGCCAGGAACGTCACAACGACAACTACGCTCCGCGTTGGCCGCTAGCAAAAAAATTGAGCGTGACCGGCGCGAGATGACTGAATTGAGAGAGATGTGGAAAAAGTACGTCAAGGGTCAAAATAAGTGTATACCCGAGTTTGAAACAGCTTCTGGATACGTATTAATACATGGAGCGAAGGCATCAAAAAAGAAATCAGATCTCAAGCAGAAAAAAGACCAGCGACAAGTCATGATGCCTTCTACTGGAACTAGTCAGGTTGTTGTGAAACGAGAACGCGACTCAGAGCCTGCTAGGAATGCGGGTAAAAGAGTTAAAAAGGTCAAGGAGGCGGAGAAAATAGAAAACCGGAAGTCGAACGACAAACTGAAACCGAAACCAAAAAAAAGTACTCGCAAACAAGCCGCACCAATTTCAATTCCTTGGGGCGGTGAAGACGCTCCACGCGTGATAGTCATAGGAGCGGGTCCTGCTGGTTTGAGCGCGGCAAGAAGTTTGAAGAATCATGGTGTTAATGTTGTTGTTTTGGAGTCAAGGAATCGTCCGGGAGGACGCTGTCACACGTATGAGATGCCCGCGCTACCGGTGTATGGCTTACCGAGTGTACAAGTTGACCTCGGCGCTTCATTTGTTCACGGTTGTCACGAATACAACCCGTTGTTTGTGATTGCGAAGAGTAACAAAGTTACGCTGAATAACGCAGGTGGTGGTTATAGCGCCGGATGGAGTGAGAATGCTGCTTGGTACAACGCAAGTGATGGAGGACGAGTTAAACCAGCGACGGTCACTCATGCGTTTAAAATGGCACGCAAAGCAACGAATCTCATGTTTGGAAGCGAATCAAGTGATGAAATGTCATCGTTATACGAGCCATCCAAATCTAACACTGATGTTTTGGGACCAGCTGCGTTCAATGTATCGCTCGTGCCAAGGCGTCCTATTGACGGCATGACCAGGGAGGACTGCTCACTTCACGAAGCCTTCAGATATGCAACTGAAATTACAATGCGTTCGTTGCTAAATGGAAATAAGCGTTTCGAGGTGCTGAAGCCCGTGTACGATTCTATTCCGACCATCACATGGGCATATGTCGCCCCGATGACTGCGATTTCATTCAATGAAGCTCGAGCTTCAAACAATGAGGTGCTTGAAGCAACAGAGTGGCTCAGAAATCAGAGCGTTGAAGATTCATATAACGAAGAAGAAAGTGACGACGGTGAAGAGGAGAGCTTAGTGCCAGTTTCGGATGCAAAGGGTGAAAAAATGTTAGATCTCAGCGATGGCATGGTTGTGGATGGTTACAAAAACCTTCTCATTGATAGGTTGGTTGGGGCTGAGGACGATTGTCTGGACATACGCTACCAACGTGCCGTGACTCACGTCAGAGTAGACGAAGATAAACGCATAAACGTGCATGGCCTGGTTGAAAACAAGAAACAAGACGTTTTGTACGTGGTCACGTGCTCTAACGGTGAGAAATTTGAGTGCCAGTATGTCGTGGTGACCGTGCCGCTTGGTGTTCTGAAGAAACGCTGCATAACATTTGAGCCTAATCTATCGGTAGATAAACAGAAAGCCATATCACGTCTAGGTATGGGTACGGAAAACAAAGTTTACATGCGCTTCGCCGAAAAATTTTGGCCAAAGGCCAGGTTCATGCAGTGCACAGATGCCCGCTACCGATTCCTCAACGTGGATGCGTATGGTAAAAAGAACACGCTGCTTGTACACGTTTCTCCTCCGTATGCAAGGGATTTTGATGGAAAATCAGACAAAGAAATAGTGCTAGATGTTTGTCACGTGTTGAAAACGATGTTTCGTTTGAAAGAGACTCCACAACCGGTCGACTCAAAGGTGACACGTTGGGGGCAAGATGAGCACTCTTACGGAGCATACTCTTACATGCACGTGGGCTCGTGTACAGATGACGTCAAGGCACTCGTTGCGACAGAGCACAACGGTAGAGTATACTTCGCGGGCGAAGCGTGCTCAGTTGAGGCTGCTCAGTGCGTACACGGCGCTGTCCTTACGGGAAACGCAGCTGCCGTAGAAATTCTGTCCATAGGAAACGTGGACATAGATGAAACTAAAATTGTCGGCGGGGCAGTGGGACTACAGCTGGAGGATGACGATAACGTTAGGTGGGAAACGTGTTCCAAATGTGACACGTCGCGTCGCATACCCGCATGCGCTACCATACGTCGACCTTGGGAGTGCAGAGATGGAGGTGCCTGGAACACGTACATGGGGAAACATGGATGTTCGTACAAAGATGAGCGCTAACTACTATCGTAGTACTAGTACATGTTGTATTACTGACTCATAGTTCAGGCATTAGTCGAAGTGAATCGAATACGAAGCGAACCACTGGCACCGGCGACATTTCGCATTTCTGCCAAGTCAGCCGATCCTCCTAGTCTTATCCAATCGTCATCTGCGTCTTGAAAGCTCAGAGATAGCGACTTTGACGTTCCTGATGGCACCTTCGAAATGATATCTCCAAGTGTCATCTCAGGGGTTATTTTGAATCGAAATACGTCCTCACCGAAGCTAGCTTTCACGGATATAATCTGAGAACTCTCTTGCACCAGGCCCTTGCGACAGGATTGCTCCCGCTTGAACACCTTGTCTGCTTTGGTAGCCTTATCAAACGTAAGTTTGATTCGGACAGTATGCGGAGATCCCGTTCGTGAAGCACACGCGAGGCATTCATCCAGGTCTTCTTCATTACGCAGCAAGCACCAGTCGTCCTCATCGTCTTTATACTTGAGTTTGCAAGCTTTCAAATTCGGGATGAGTATGCCGCTCAACGCCTCGATGAGCTCGGTATACTTTGAGGTCGTTACCAGGCGAATCCTGATCAGAGCATCCTGAATCTGCACTTTAACAACAACCGGTACACAAGATGGTTCCTGGACTAATTCATTGATAAAGCTTGTCATTTCATCGTTCACTTTGAACGTTGCGGGATTGAAAGCGTTTGCTCCACGAACGCTTTCATCCATGCGCGGCGCCGATCGTGCGAAATTTTGGGATCCATGGACACTGCGTTCGAATCTATGAGAGACTTCTTGTTCAAGCGCATCCTTTGCATCGGTATTGCCGTGCCAACTCATGCCTCTCTGCATCTTCAAATCAGAACCTTCCTGCCAAAAGGCGCCGAGGTTTGCTCCACGGTGAACGCGCTCTTCAAGTGTACGTTTGTTAGTTTCCATCAGAGGACCATCGCCATCCAATACGGTGTGCTCACTAGCGCACAATTTTTGTGAAATGTATGACAGACTGCCCGTATCGTTATCCTCCTGATCACCTCCTGTGGCCAAGCTCATCTGATTTGAGCTCGTTGGTTTGTTTGACTTTGCCAAAATATCGCTCATGCGTCCATTCTTGCTATTTAAACTGCGGCGCGGCCATCTTCGAATACCATACTGTCGACAAATTCGCTTCAACGTCGTACTACCCACTCCCAAATCCGTAGCCGCTTGTTTCAAGTGCTTGTGGAAATTCTGTTGGAGCACCTCCAAGGTGATGCCCCACAGCGCCACACCCGTCGAATTTGGCTCTGCTAGTCCGCCGCTTGCTGTCTGCGAATTCTTCATTTGACGCAGCCATGTAGTATCTGTGTCGGTAATTACTTTCGCATTCAATTCACTCTCAACTTGAGACCAAAACATCTGCACTGTCTTTGCTTGCTCACGAGGTGCCCTCAGACTTGGGTCGAGGAGGACTTCGACCAACACCTGGAGGGGTTCGCCGCTTGAGATCCCCATCAGAGCAACTTTCGCGATACACAATGCATTCAATTTGAGCAAATTGCAGGAGTGTTTCAAAAGAAAATCGCGATGTGATAGGGTGCTCAAGTCATGAAGCCAGATCATTGAACCTTTTGACCACACCTTCGCGAAAGATCCAGCCGACTGTGAAATGGCGATGTTCATAGCCGCATTTCTATAATGTGCGAAGTGAGGAGAACTCTGATAATAAGGAGCGCCCGCGGTGATTAAAGTCCCATCAACGGCGCATGGAATCCAAATCTGTGCGAAAGGAACTTGAAGTTTTGTGCAAAACATTTTAAGTCGAGACGTCACTTCATCAAACTTCAAACGAGCGCACTCATCGGAAATCCTGTTGATGAGCGCCGAAGGTGGAGCGAGAGAACTAGAGAGTCGAGAATACAACCCTCCATTAACGATCTCACGCATGACCTCCGCATACAGCGTCCCGATGTTGTCCAGTACTTGCAGGGATGTGATTTCAAAAATCACAAAAGGATGCTCGCATTCGGCGCGAAGCGTGCACGGCACGAGTAGCTGACTGTGACAACCACTTTGCACGGCCGCAGCATGTCTTCCAAATTCAGTCGAATGGTAACATTGCACCGACGGAGTAAACTCGGGGGTGTTTGTCGCATAAACACGACCTGGAGCGCCTGAACCCGGCGTAAAACCATCTTGCCCGCCAATGATACAGTTCAACGAAAATCTCTTCGCATTGACCTGAAAGCTTCGAAGAGCAGCCGTATTCGTCTTGCTTATGACTCGCACGAAATCTTCGCTCGCATATAAATTCACGATTTCGTTTTTCTTTTCCACCAACCAGGCTTGTAACAGGCAGTCGCCGTACAATCTTTTGCTAATTCCTTCAACGGTTTTGACGAGTTGCCGCTGCAACCTCTCCACCGAGGTATCATTTACGATCGTATCTTCTCTCACATTTTCGCACGCCATTCGCATGAGGCGGTAGGTCTCCGATGACGAGTAGCTTTGTCTCGAGTCCGTCGAAGATGTCTCGGCCCTATTGTCGTCAGCCCGTCTCGAGCGGGAAGCCACGTTTTCCTCGTCGGTCGCGCCAACGGCTCGCGCGCCCGCGCGATGGCCCTTCGCATCCCGCCCCGCGCGTTGCCCCATACCACCCACCAATTCGAGCTCCAGGGAATCCCAGAGGTCCGGCTGAATGGGCTCCTCGAGCGTACCCTGCCCGTCTCCGGTATCGGCATCCGCCGAGGGGAGCTCATTCAAGAAGGCTGCGAGCTCTTCCTGGGGATCCATGACGCCCGGAGCGATCCGAGAGACCCAGTGCGCTCGACGGGT
>PVBE010266584.1_pt1 | contig 15263 bp, 10 predicted proteins | sample 1631181 | NCBI WGS metagenome assembly PVBE01 (sample SAMN08397723, study PRJNA350692) | Marine metagenome, whole genome shotgun sequencing project. | isolation source: water | place: Pacific Ocean | collected 2012-04 | reverse complement strand
AGAGATCCGACGAGCACTACTTGAACATAAGCGAGGCGGTCGTGCCGGAATGATCAAATATTATTCACACCCGACCAAGTATACTGCCGATCAATATCTACAGGCACGGATCCATGCCGCACAGCGTGTGCTCAATATACGAAATCGCAGAATGGCTTACCCTTACACGGGCAGACCCGGCTATACCGGAATATCCACAGCAAAAGACTTTGGATTCGTCAGTTCTAAGGGACGCTGGTACGGTGACCCTAACACCAAATGGGGCGCGGCATTTCAAACCGTGTACCCATCGAGAAATACCATCTGGTATCAGTGGCAACTAATATACGACGTCAAAATCGCTCGAGGTCAGATCAATTCTGATGCCGCTGCTCGCGGTAGCCGTGGCCTCGAATCAGTCGCAACACAAACTCATCTTGATTCTTGGGATGTTCTCGGTGAATGGGGCATGGCCTGCCACGAAATGGAAAATTATTTCGATGTTCCAATACAAAAAAAATAATCAAAGACCCCTGAACCTAATTCTTATGAACCGTGAGATTATTTTATCCAGTATGGTATAGGTTGCCAGCGTAGCAGTTTCTTTGACAGCGGCAGTTCCCTCGGATTTAAAATCCACCCCCATCGTCAACCCGCTTGGTCTTTCCTTGAACGAATATTTCTTATCATGGAAAACGGATAAAGGGCAAACGGCATACCGGATCCTTGTAGCGAGTGACCTCGAGAGTTGGATCACCTGCGAAGAGGGATTGCTCCGGCTAGGCAAGCGCAAGAACGACCTGAATAAGGTGCACTTTGTAAGAGTAAGAGCTTCAAAAATCGAGCCATAAATTAAAAGCTGTAATATTTTTCCTATATTCAAAGAAAATCAGCAAGAACGACCTGATATCCCACATGTGAGCCAACACTTGTGCGGGATGAGACGGTGATGTTAGGATCGTGTCATGAAATCGCTTAACGTCTTAGTATTGCTTTTAATTTTCGCTCCCAAGGCTTTTTCTGCAGACACTGTGAAGCCGCTAGTGATCGACAATGGGACCGGCCATTACAAGGATCTCTCGTACAATAAAATAAATGATAAAAAGTTATCTTGGAAGGCCCGGACCAAGTTATTTGGTGGAGAAACAGCACATTACCCTGAGCTGAGTGAAGATCAGCGCACGGGGAAGGAAGCCGAACTCAAAGAGTTACTTCGCCGCATAGGTGTCGCAGAGATGATGCTCACTGGTAAGAAGGAACACAATCTCAGTGACCGTGTCGAATCGGCTATCCGTTCGTGGCTCGACAAGCAAATCACAAACATTCCTGAAAGCTATGAGGGTAGTAATGCGGGTAATTTGAGACAGGCCGCGGTCGGTTTCTTTCGTGCCTACGAGATACTCGGCAATAAGAAGTACCTAGAAGCGGGGCTCACCTGCGCCGATCGCATTCTCAAAGAGCAACTTGCCCGGGGCCACTGGGCATATGGCAGTAAGGGAAACGACATGATGCGCATACAGGATGGCTTTGTTACTCGACCATTCTGGATCATGCTCTACGCGCACAAACTGAGTGGAGAAAAGAAATACTTTGAATCAGCTAAGCGAGCAGCTGACATTTTACTGTCAGCTCAGAGCGAGGCTGGGGGCTGGCCTGATCAGTGGTTGTTCCCTGGTGGATCAACCCCATCAAGTGGCGTGCGCAATGGAAGCATCTCATTCAATGACGGCGCCACAAATGCGAGCTTCCAAATCATGGTCATGATGTATCACCTGACCAAAGATAAGAAATATGTGTCCAGACTTGGCAAGCTCGGACCATGGCTGGCCAAGGCTAACTTAGGAGAAGGTAATGTCGTGGGTTGGGGCCAGCAATATCACGGCGACGGTAGGCCGGCACGGGCTCGGCAGTACGAGATCGAGCTACCTTATACGCGAGTAACTGCCTGGCACGTCGGGCCCTTGTTGACCTGGCTGTATCTGATGGATGGTAACGAGGCGCACATTAAACTACTCAAGGGAGCCTACGACACACTCGAACGGATACGATTAAAGGATCTGGAACCGGATAACATGGCTGACTGGGCTGCGATCCACAAAGTCTGGATGGACGCTCCTTCTTATCCTCGCCTCAAGTATCGTCCAGGTTTACCCGATGCATTTTTTCCTGATGGATCGAACTGGGGTTGTGTACAAATCGCCTACAAAATGATTCCTTACTGGCCAGTGACTAAGGAACAGCGAAGCAAGTACGGTCAATTCATGCACACGCACCGGCCCGGTGTGAGTGAAATGGCGAAGATGGCTCGAGCGTACGAGGAACCTCCTGGCCGCAACAATGTCTACCTCTACTCTCATACCTCCTCTAAAGTGATCAATGCAATGCTGGGGGTCCGCCGTTCCTTACTCGAGTACAAAAAGGGAGGTCGAAAAGCAATGCTTAAGTACCATTCGTATCCCACAAAATTCAATCCCGATCAATACCTCCAAGCCCGCATCGATGCTGCTAAGCGTGTCCTCGATTATCGCCGCAGATCACTCGCTGTGAATTGGGGAGACCGTCCGTTCAGTAATGGAATTTCCGCTTGGAAGGATTTTGGATGGGTGAATCGCAAAGAGACATGGTATGCACGAAATGGTGCCTTTCGCACGTCAGGACCCTGGTCAGGAACGGTCTGGTATCAATGGCAGTTGGTCTATGACAAAAAATTAGCTCTGGGTAAGATCGACGCGGACGCCGCGGCACATGGAGGTCGCGGCCTAGCAAATGCGTCCAATCATCTCGACTCTTGGGACGTTCTTGGTGCGTGGCGAATGGCCTGCCATGAAATTGAAAATTACTTTGATGTTCCAATAGAAAAAAATAGGCCAATCGAATAAGGGCTCTCCTTTATCATTTATAATTCAAAAAATAAGCATTATTTTCGAAGCTGATGAAACGCGAAATTATTTTATCCAGTATGATATGGGTTGCCAGCGCAGCAGTTTCTTTGGCAGCGGCAGTTCCCTCGGATTTAAAATCCACCCCCATCGTCAACCCACTTGGTCTTTCCTTGAACGAATATTTCTTATCATGGAAAACGGACAAAGGCCAAACAGCATACCGAATCCTTGTCGCAAATGACCCGCAAAAGCTCAGTTCGGGCACAGGAAATCTCTGGGACAGCGGACGCCGACATTCTCCAGAATCATCTAGGATTCCGTGCCTCGGAAAGAGTTTCCAAGAAGGGGAAAAAGCGTGGTGGAAGGTACAGGTATGGAATAGTGACGGGGGGAAAAGTGAATTCAGTGAACCCTCATTAATTCAAGTACCTAATAGTCAGCAGCCGACGCGGAACCGGGTTATCTTGTTGGGAGATTCTTTGATTTCAAGGATGGAGAAGTTTGGCTACTTTGAGACGGCAGTAACGATCCGCTGGCCTCATCATGATATTGCTTTTCGTAATCTAGGGTGGCCTGGAGATGATGTCTTCGGAACTGCTCGTGCGGAGTTTAAAGATGGTCGAAATACTAGGGCCTGGGAACCGGGACCATCGAATGGAATCGGGTACCAAATTCTCATGCAGCAGGTAAGAGACTCAAAGGCACGTACGATTATCGTTGGATACGGAAGTGAGGTCGCTTTCGCTGAATCGGGTCTGTCCCTCGATAAATTCAAAGCCGGTTATTCACGGTTAATGAAAGATCTCAAAGAAAATGGCTCTTCTCTCATCTTATTGACTCCTCCTGCCCAGGAAGCCACCGGCTCGCCCGTTCCCGATCTCGAAGAGCGTAACAAGCGCCTTGCCGAAGCAGCCAATTTTATCATCGAATATGCTCAAAAAAATGACCACCTAGTCATTGATCTTTTCAGAAAAGTCATAACAAAAAAAGATGAGACTTTGACCGAGAATGGGATGCACCTGAACGATGAAGGGTATCGCAGATTGACAGCAGTAATGGCGAGTGGCTTGGGAATTTCAGACGGGATCGGCTCTTTGGTCACGATTGACCCTGAGGGCACTGTTTCGTCCCAGCACGGAGCAATCGTAGAAAATCCAATAACAACGAAACGCGGCATTCGCTTTGACCTGCGTCCCGATAAGCTTTTTTGCGACTTCCTTCCCAATACGCACAAGATTCTGATCAATGACGCTTCAAACAGTTATCGACTCAAAACTGATGGGGTAGAAGTTCTTAGTGGAAACGCGGCTGGCTGGCGGAGCGGATATTTAATATCCCGCGGCCCCACTCTCAAGGACACTAATCGGCTCAGGTCCGCTATCATCGGCAAAAATCTTCAGCACCGGCGTCGGATTCGCCCCCTCAACAAGACTTACATCTTTCTTTTCAGGTCCTACGAGATGGGCCACTTGCGCTATGAGATGGCGGATTTTGATCGGTTAGTCGCGGCCGAAGAAGAGACCATAGCCAGACTCCGCGTCCCGCAAACTCATCGCTATACCATAGAACGCATCGATCCCTGGAAACCGGTTCATAATGATCCTGAACATGAGGTTCCCCGTCACATCCCTGAACCGGACGTGAAAGCTGAGCTTGCAAGCATGACTGTTCCTAAGGGCTTCGAGCTCAACCTTTTTGCCTCTGACCCAATTCTAACTAATCCCATTAATTTAAATTGGGACACTAGGGGCCGTGCATGGGTGTCAATGAGCTCCACTTATCCCCACATCAAACCGGGCAAAGAACCCAATGACCGAATCGTTATTTTGGAGGATACGAACCAGGACGGTAAGGCTGATAAGTCGACTGTATTCGCTGATGGATTATTGGTACCCCACTCAGTGATGCCGGTCAAAGGCGGCGCTTATGTCTGCAGTGCTACCGAATTTTTATTTTTGAGTGATACTGATGGTGATGATCGAGCCGACCAGAGACGAGTCGTCTTCTCGGGCTTTGGCAACGCGGATGTTCACCATATGATTCACGCCTTACGGTGGGCTCCTTGGGGCGAACTCTATTTCAATCAATCAATCTACATTAACAGCTTCATCGAAACGCGTTGGGGCAAGAGACGACTCAATGGGAGTGGTGTTTGGAGATTTCGACCCGAGACCGAGCGCCTTGAGATTTTTGCGCGGGGAGCTGTTAATCCTTGGGGCCATGCCATTGACCGATGGGGACAGTCCTTCATAACAGACGGTGCCGGGGGACAAGGGCCTCATTACACGTTCCCGGGAGCCGCGTTCCGCAGTGCAGTAGGCGCTCCCAAGACTCTTCCAGGACTCGTCCCTGGAAAGCCCAATGGGACCGGATGCGAAGTCCTCTCAGGACGCCATTTCCCAGAAGAATGGGCAGGAAGCATCGTGGAGAATGATTTCCGTGCTAACCGGACCGTTCGCTACAAACTCACCGATAACGGTAGCGGCTTTGCAGCTAAAGAAGTTGAAACACTCATTCACTCGAGCCGCCAAACCTATAGACCAGTTGATCTTAAGGTCGGTCCTGACGGCGCTCTTTATGTCGTCGACTGGTACAATGCAATCATCGATCATGGAGAAGTCGACTTTCACCACCCGTTACGCGACAAGGCGCACGGAAGGATCTGGCGACTCCAAGCCAAGGACCGTCCACTGGTCAAACGCCCAAACATCAGCGGAGCTCCAATCGAAGCCCTTTTAGATTATCTGAAGGCACCCGAAGACTATACCCGGACCCAGGCCAAACGCGAATTAGCAACTCACTCACAAAATGAAGTGCTACCAAAACTCAAATCATGGTTAGCCAGTTTGCCGGTTGACGATCCTGACAGAGAGCATCACTTACTCGAAGCGCTCTGGCTCCATGGAACCATTAATGCGCCTAACGAGGAATTATTACGCAATGTTTTAAAATCCACCGAGGCTCGGGCAAGAGCCAATGCAGTGCGAATACTATTTCATTGGAGAAATGACATAAAAAATCCGTACGAATTATTCCGCGCCGCGATCGACGACGAGCATCCCAGAGTACGCCTAGAAGCTGTGAACGTTCTACGCGAAGTAGGTTCCTTGGAATCTGCCAACATTGCTCTTGGAGCGTTGCGTCAGTCACGAGACAAGTGGCTAGAATACGCAATTTGGCTCACGTCCCGCGAGTTGCGTGATGATTGGCTACCGGCCCTCAAGGCCGGAGAGACAGTATTTAGTGGAGACACCGATCAGTTACGGTATGCCCTCGAAGCGACTGGTGATTCCCGGGCCACCGAATCCCTAGTGACCTTACTGCAGAACGGCAATGTTGATGCCCCTAATTTACCGAACGTTGTCAAGACCGTTGCCGGACTAGGTGGAGTGGAGGAAATTGATATGGTCCTGTCCTTGGCCGAAAAGCAACCGACCCTTCTGACTCCGATAGTCGCTGGCGCGCGTCACAATAAAGCTACGCCAAAAGGCATTAAAAAAATCCTCCCACTTTTAGAAAATCAAGATTCAGACGTTCGCCGAGCCGCCGCAGAGCTGACAGGCATATGGGGAATTACGGATGCTGGTGAATCGTTGGAGAAACTAGTGCGAAATACTGAAAACATTCAAGAGCGCCTCACAGCAGCAAGGGCTTTGGGCCGCCTGAAGCACTTTGATCGTTTAGCCAACCTCGCAAACCCAAATCAAAGTCAGAAAATTCGCATCGCAGCCACAGCAATTTGGGCCGAAAATCAACCTGACAAAGCTCGTGAATCGGTGATCGAAATATTCGCAAAGGCATCTACCATTCAAGAAATTGAACCTCTTTTCTTATCCTTCATAAACCGACAATCCGGCGATAAGCAATTGCAAGAAGCGCTCAAAGACACACCTCTTCACCAAAGCATCGCAATTGAAGGGATTCGCCTCATCAGGTCATCAGGCCGCGAATTCCCCGAACTCGTTGCCATGCTGACTAAAGCGGGAAATCTTAAACTGGTCCCTCTTGATCTTTCCCAGAAAGATCGAAAAGAACTGCTTAGCAAAGTCGCAATTTCCGGCAACCCTGAACGTGGAAAGGAAGTCTATCATAGGAAATCAACGGCCTGCACAGTCTGCCATCAAATTGGCACAGGAGGTGGATTAGTAGGACCAGAACTTTCATCAATAGGAGCCTATGCCCAACCAGCTGCTATACTCGATTCAATTCTGAGTCCTAGCAGGGACATCAAACAGGGATTTGAAACTGTTCTAGTCACTAAACAAGATGACACCATCGTAGCGGGAATTTTTCAGCGCCGTTCCGACACTGCTACTCTTATCCGTGAAACCACAAATAAAATCGTACCCATTCCAAACAGTGAGGTGAAAAAGATTGAAAAAAGCCCAGTATCTCTCATGCCTCCTGGCCTCACTTTGAGTCTACGAAGTGACGAACTCGTTGACTTGCTCAGTTTCCTAGTGAGCCTTGATGGGACCACTGAAAAGACAGAAAGAAACAATTAATAATTGGGTAGGCAGGGTTCGGATCTGCAACTAAGGAATATAGTGAACTATTTCTTCGGTGTGTTTAGGTCCCTCTTTTTATCAACCTTGGCCTTGATATCAACCTTCGTTGTTTTTACCAGATTGGCTGCCTTATCGCCAAGGTCACGGGCGATCAGACCACTCGGATCACACCCTTTGCTGATAGCGGCAATTTTACCACCCTTTCCGATGAGAAAATTACTAGGCATGGTATTGGTGCCAAAAATCTTCCAGCTATCTTTTCCTGGATCCAAAGCATACTGCATATTTAGTTTTTTTGTTTTCACATACGTTGCGAATTTATTATCCGGCTCAGCAAAAACGGCAACGAACTTAATGCCGTCTTTCCTGTATGCTTCATGCAGTGCTTGGAAATAGGGCAACTCGCGATCACAACCCAGGCAACCGCAGGTAAGCCGCACCAATACCGGCCCACTCTTAGCTAGTTTGGCAAGATTAATTTCCTTCCCTTTAGTGTCCTTGATTTTGAATTGAGGAGCAGCATCGCCAACCTTTAACGGCTCAGCAGAAGCATTCCAAGTCATAGCGAGAATGATTGTTAAAGTGGCAATAATACTTTTCATAATATTTCGAATAGGATAAATCCTAAATGAGTAAAGGAACCATTCCAAACTTTATTTATACACACCTAAAAAGCATTCTAACAATGATACCATGATATAACTAGCACCAAGAGATATTCTTTGGGTATTCCTCATTAGCTCACGCTGCCTGAGCCCTTCCCCTATTTAATGCCCTTCCTAATATCAATGAGTAATTTATCGCATCGTTCCCGCATCGAATTCAACTTCTCAAGATAGTTAGGATCCTCCGAAAGATTATCCCTTTCATGAGGATCATTTTTAAGGTCATAGAGCTCCTCATAAATTGGGTCCTGCTCGAAGTAGCGAATATATTTCCAATTCTTCGACCGGACTCCCTCACTCTTAGGAATTTTTTTATGCTCAAAGAGGTGCTCACAAAGAAAATCCTCACGCCACAAATTATCGGCATCGCCTGAAAGGAGAGATTTAATACTCCGCCCATCCATTGGAGGTTTTTTCTTTATCATAGCAAAATCGAGAAGGGTCGGAGCCAGATCCAAATTGAGAACCATTTCTTGACGCACTTTGCCCCGCTGACTCTTTGTCCTTGCCCGAGGATCGTAAACGATCAGAGGAACACGGATCGATTCCTCATACAGTAACCAGCAATCACTCAGCCCACGTTCTCCAAAAAACATCCCATTATCGCTGGAATATATAATTATAGTGTTCTCTGCTAGATCGAGCTTATGTAATTGGTCCCGTAAACGACCGACTGCGTCATCTACTCCGCTGACCATCCGGTACATACCCTTCATCATTCTTTGAAATTTTTCGGGCGTATTAAATCTCCAGCGCCACCGTTCTCTGCCAAGAGAACCCTGCAGAAAAGTGGGCTGTCTTTTAAAAAAGTTCAGGTCTGAATTGAGAGGCTCAGGTATTGTAGATTCTACATAATAATCATCAAAGCGAACTGGCCAGATGTATTGCCTCTCATCATCATCCTGAGCATGAGGGGCATTGAAACACAAAGTTAAACAGAAGGGCTGGTCACTCTTGCTTCGCTGCACCAGAAATGAACTGGCCTTGTCAGCCGTCACATCGGTCAGATGTTTTTTCCGACCTTTTGGATCGGTAACAAAGTATCCTTTAGGACCACTCTTACCCCAATGCTCAAAGTTATCAAAATCATCAAACATCAGCCCTAATGATTGGTCTTCATTCTCAACCATGATTTCACCATTCGACTCAATACCAAACTTCCCTATCAGTGCGGTCCAGTAACCATTTTTCTTCAATTGTGCAGGATAGCTTTTTGCCGCCAATTTGGCCTTTAATGGATCCGTATTAAAAGTGAATTCATGGCGACGGCGGTACATCCCCGTCAGGATACTTGCTCGACTGGCACTACAAATTGGAGTCGTCACAAAAGCGTTCTGGAAACGTACACCTTCGGCCGCCAAACGATCCAGATTCGGTGTGGAGATAATCTTATTACCTGCACATCCCATGGCCCAGGCCGGTTGATTGTCGGATGTGATAATAATGAAATTAGGAGGCCCCAAAGCTTTTACCTCAGCAAGGAATAATCCCATCAAAGAAAAAAGGATCACTGAAATAGCTGAGGGTCTCATAAGAATTTAACGGCGTTTAAAAAAACCATATGAAAAACGCATGTCTTTTATTGCGTTTGAACAAGAAAAAATAGTTATTTTATAATCTAATTAGATGAATAATAGAATTCCCATCTAATTAGCCATCATTGTTTTCAGTTTCTAATCCGTTATCTCGGAAAATTTTCGAAAATCGAAGGACTGCCCAAGGGATTCCAAACAATAGAATCCCAGCAACTTTGAACACACTAACAAAGAAGAATAACTGTAACTTCCAATCATATTTGAATTGCTCCATATTGCTCTCCTTGATTCCAATCATAGAGCCATGAATAGCGGCAATCTCATCGGATCCAAAAGCAAGAATTGATAACGTGAACATCTGAAAACCGATAGCGATAAGAAACGCTCGAAAGGCAAAACTCTCGATTGCTCGTAAATATTCATTTTTCATGCCCCCATGTTTACTGCATCCTTGAACGTTTTCCAAGTTACAACTCATCCCTCATTCATGACTCACGATTTCCCCTTATAATCTTCGGTGAATTTTGTACTTGGTTAGGAATACAAACAATAAAGAAGTGACAAAGGATGAGATTCTTGATTTAATTTTTTAATGCACATCCTTATCATTAACTTCAACTTACAAGATTTAAGTAGAGAGCAATTTGAAGAAGCGTGCCAAGGTCTAGCTCAGACCTTCGTCGACATACCTGGCCTGATCACCAAAACATGGTTAGCTAACGAAGAAACCAACACTTACGGTGGAGTGTATCACTTTGAAAATAAACAAGCGATGCTTGACTATAAGGAGTCAGAAGTCTTTGCTGCTATAGGCAACAATCCAGCTTTTATAAATCCTGTCATTACAGATTTTGGAATCCTAGAAGGACCGTCTAAGGTCACAGGAATCGGTTAAAATAAGTTGGTTGTAACTTTCTTAAATGGCGAACCTGTTTCTTATCAACCCTCCCAAGAAGCAGGAGGCAGTGACACTGACAGACGTAAGGAGTTTATGGGGTTAAGGATCCTCTTAATTTTTTAAAGGATTCTTTTATTGAATCAACATGTTCGCCTTTGTTGTTCCAAAATTTCTCAGAACCTTCGACAGGATTACCGTCCTTGTAGTTTACTTCCCTCCATTTCTGTCCATTTTCATGGAATTCCAGCGATAGTCCATCCTGCTTACCGTCCTTGTAGTTTACTTCACTCGCCTTCTTCCCGTTCTCATGCCAAGACTCCGACAACCCATCCAACTTGCCTTCAATGTAATTTGTTTCTACCCTCTGCTGTCCCGACCACTCTTCGAAAACCTTTCCTGTATAAGGAGCACCTGAACTTTTCAGATAATAAAGATTGTCTAACCGATATTCTATTTTATCACGGTTAACGCCGTCTAATTCAAGTAGAGTTTCAGTGGCAGGATTTGCTGAGGATACTAAAGCTTTCGATAAAGGATGTTCTGTTGATAGCTCAGTTTCTCTTGTGAAACCACACCCCACCACGAGGATAGTGACAGCAATCACGAGCAAAGGTTTCACGGGTTAATATTCACGGGTTAATATGTTCGCAACGGGAACGGCATTTCGTACCTTTGCCAATCCATCAAATTTGCAGATGATGCAAAAGGGTACGCTATCCCCGGTTCTCCAATAAAGTTAAAGCGAAAAAGCCCTTCCTCAACAGGGGTAATATCCAAAAATGGAGAACCTATCATTTTGAGATTCATCATCGGGTTTTCAAAAACATTCAGTTAACACTGATTATTCATTTTTTCTTGTCCTCAAAACTTTTGACGCGTTCAATAAATTCCCTAACAGATTTGGAAAAATTTGAATCTGAAAAATTCTTATCCTTTGGAATAATCCATTTCGAATCGTAGTATTTTTTAAGCTCACGATCCTTAAAAATATATCCCTTCAGAGCGTAAGGTAAGTTTCTTATCCGTCGGAGCTTCTCTTTGCCGTAGCCGGAAAAATCCTCTTTATAAATCATGTCATTATAGTCTATCCATAGTACGGCATTACTACTTTTAAAAACGACCATGAGGTCCTCGGTCGGCTTAAAATTCTTGAGGTCCCATTCATAGACGATCTTATTGTTTTTGAAACTCATTTTGTGCCCCTCTGGCTTCGGTGCAAAGGCTTCGTCTCCAGCTCCTTTTTTAAGGAGAAAATTAGGATCATCAACAATCACTTTGAGCCGTGAACGTCCAATCGTACCGTCGTGCCATAAGCCTCCAGTCTTTAAAATGTACTCGGCGTAGAGATTACCACTAGAGTCGCCAGTATATGCCAGCTTGTAGGTATTGCGGACTCTGTGCGTTGCCCCCGGTCTAAAGCGAATCGGCCAGGTATAGGCCACCTTGTAATTCATACTTGGAATTTTTGGGTTCGCTACGGGTATTACTTTGGTGGAGCGCAGTTTTCTGCCGTTCACAAAGGTTTCAAATTCCCAGACCAGTGGTTGACCATCCGGAGGAGCCTTAGCCCCTTTTGGCACGTTAATCATTTCATCTTCAGACTTTGTCCTTTTTGAGAAGGGCATTCCCATCAAGAGATTCACCGTTTTCCTTGAGACATTTTTGAATCTGAATTCACAGATGTAAATCCACGAACCATCGCTCGCGTTGCTCTTGATAGTAATGTCCTCGGAAACCATGCGGATTTCATCGGTGTGGATGGGATACGGAGCTGAGGCGCTACCGCCGAAGGCCGTATCATTGGCACGAGCGATCTGAGAGCTAATTAGAAGGCAAAGGCCGAGAAGACTCAGTGAAGAAAAAATGAACGGTCTCATTCCAAAATCATAACACCCCAACACAAACTGACCAATTCTTATTTCTCAACGATACGATCACCTAAGATCTTGGGTAAGGGGTTCATAGCTTATAGTTGGGGGTACGTTGCCATCGAATCCTTAAGGCTTGAGAGCCGGTTCCGGCTGCATCATTGGATACTCCAAGTCAAAGCGACTGGAGGGACCGTTGCGAAATTTGTCGAGCGCCGGGTTGTAAGTGTAGACCTTTATCTTGTTTTCGTTTGGTTCAAAGACCATGTAGCGCAACCATGATTCCCCCCCGTTGTTCAAGTGCTGGTAGTCGCTCAAAACCTGATGAACCTGGTTGCCGTGGTCCCCCTTGGAGGTGAGGACCGCCTCTCCACTTGAGTGACCGCAGAGAACCATGAAGATGTTTTTGTGTTTACTAACCAATTTTTGCCACATCTCTTCACCGGCATTTCCTTTGATTTTATATCCCAACTTATCGATCCTGCGGCCATTCGCTCCCATATATGCATGCGTGAGCACGATGACACGGTGCTCGGGGTGCTTGGCGACCACTTTATTTGCCCAAGCCAACACTTCGTCCCGCGGTTTGCATTCGAGCGAGACGATGAGGAACTTCATCCCGGCAGCCTCAAAATGGTACCAAGAATTGTCATGGCGGTTCGGATCGAAGGTTCCTCCAAATTCCTTTCGTTTGGCAAATTTTTCACGCGGAAAATATTTGTTGAAGTGGGTGGTGCGGTTGACGGCAATATCACCGCCATATTTGTTGTTCGATTTTTTGAATCCCATGTCATGGTTTCCCAGGCACATGCAATAGGGTACTTTACCGTCCAATACCGACATTGCTTCCTTGGCGATGGCCCATTCCTCGTGGGCATCCGCCTGCACGATATCTCCTTCGTGGACGAGAAAAGCAATATTGAGGCGCTTCTGGTTGTCACGCACCCAACGGGTTTGATCGAAAAAGTACCGTCGCAGATCTCCGTTGCCCCACTTTTTGGACAGCTTGAGTCGAGTGTCGCAGTAGAACTGGGTGTCAGGTAAAACTGCGATGGTAAAAGATTCCGTTGCCTGGTGCTTCGTTGCCTTCTGCATCTGCGCAGCACGTGCATCATCCGCTATCAAGAGTAGCGGCGCGCAGCATAGCAAGGATGTAATCATAAGTGACTGGATTCTGAGTTGATGCTTCATCGTAAGCTCATTCCCCTGGCGATCTCGCGGGACCGTTTTTCCGTATTGCGTATCCATTTTCAAGATGTCCGAGCCAGATATATGTCGCCTCGACATCTTCTTGTGGGCCTTCCTCGTAATGGATAAACCATTTGTTTGGTTGGCTACCACCGAACGCCGCTGGACCCGAGGTTAATAGCAGGCGCTTCACCAACTCGGGCCACTGATTTGGCATGTTGTCGTGTACCTGCCAATTTCCATTCGCTGGTGAGGCAAAACTGTAGTGGTAAGGCACAAAGAACTTCCCACGCTTCCAATCATTTACGCCCTGACGAATATGAATATACGGTGTGTCATGCTCGTCGATAACGATACGTGTTGGTGCAGTAAACTCCTCACCACTGTCAAGAAACATGGCGTGCCTGTCTGCAAGGGTCTTATTCACCGGCAGATCGGACATTGGCGTCCCGTCAGCGGCAATCCACCGGCCCTCAGACGTGCGCTTGGCGTAATAGAAATTGTAACGATAGACGGCTTCGTGCATGCCCTGGTACTTGCGATTGTTACCTCGTGGATCATCATCCTTGTACACCCAGAAACAGTGGACCGATTTGTAATCAGCGCCAGGAACAAATGCATTGTATGAGCATGCTTTCTTGTCCGGGAAATTGCGTCGCATCTCAACCACAGGCTGCGGCTCACTCCAAGACTGCCCATTGTCATTGCTTATCCGCATCGACCAGGGCTCCTTATGTCCGCCAGCACGATAGAAAAGGTACATGCTGCCGTCTGCCATGCGCATCGATTGCGAATACGTGGCACGCGGCGTCGGGCTGGGCATATCTTCCCACTGGGTGATGTCGTAAGGAGCAGCCGACCGAACGTGTTTCATCGCCTTGTTATGACAGCCGAAGAAGATGTGAACATGTCCTTTTGCATCTATAGTGATTGACGGGTTCCCATGTGTATCCTCACCCAGTCCGCTGTCCGATGCCCTCACGGGTCCAGTCCATGACTGCTTGCTGATGTCATATGCGTCAACGATTGGACGGCCCTGACCGTCCTGGTGCGCAGTGAAAACAATGCCTTTCTCCAACACAGCGTGAGGAGCGATGTAGTTGTTATAAAAAGTCTTGTAAGGCTTTCCCTCCCGTTGGACAGAGGCAAAAGCATCCTTGATGCTCGGCCCGGCGGTCTCTTTCTCTGCGCCATGACATACAAGAGAACTAAGGGAAATTACTAATGGACATACCGAGTTGAAGAGCAATTTCTGCACACGTTTCGTCATGAATAGATCTACTTTCCTACCTACAGCGTTTTGAATTCTCAACGAAGGGGAATGGGTACACAATGTAATTCTGCGCACGGGCTCTATGGTATTTTACGATTGATTCCACCTGCCGTTTTGCGATTGGTACGATCCATACCTTTTTTTGTATGCACCAACCACGAGCACCTTTCATGCATTGTTGTATGAACAAATTGCAACTCGTGAATAAATGCCAGAAGAACTTCACTAGCTTTGATCGAATGTTATGAATGCGGCAAACAAATAAGGAGCGACGCGAACAAAATGGCCTGCCCCCCTTGCCCTCTGCACAGAACGTTGATTGAAACTCAAAACAACGGCTCAGCCATTTCGCTATTCATCTTCTCCCACCGTTCCACTAATTCGGTGAGGCGCTCGGGTTTTGATTGAGCGAGATTCATTTCTTCAGAGAGATCTTTCGAGAGGTCATAGAGTTCCCACTTCGATTT
>PVBE012683820.1_pt1 | contig 15266 bp, 13 predicted proteins | sample 1631181 | NCBI WGS metagenome assembly PVBE01 (sample SAMN08397723, study PRJNA350692) | Marine metagenome, whole genome shotgun sequencing project. | isolation source: water | place: Pacific Ocean | collected 2012-04 | reverse complement strand
GACCTGAATTCCTTGGCCACCGTATCGGCGGCGGCGAAGCGATAGTGCTGGCCGAAGCCGGAGAACGCGCCGAACAGCAGCGTTCCCAAACACAACAGCCAGAAACTGCCGAGGATGACCGCGCCGCCGCAGACCACGCCGCCGGCCGTCCCGAAAATGGTACCGACGATGAATCCCGCCTTGCGCCCGGCGCGTCCCATGTAGATCGAGGCCGGGAACGTCGTGATCGCCGTGCCGACGATGATAAGCGCCGCCGGCAGCGTCGCCAGCGCCTTCTCGGCTGCGAAGGTGTAGGCGATCACCGGCGCGGTCGCGATCATCAGCGTCCGGCCCGAGCCGAACAGCATCTGGCAGACGGCGAGCAGAAAGACGTTGCGCTTTTCACGCCACGGAACGGTCACTCCAACCCCTTGGCTGTCGAACGTGCGCTCTCGGCGCCCGCCTCATCGCCGATGGCGTCGAGCACCCGCGCCATCCGCCGCCACGTGGGCCGGTTCGCCGGGCGCCGCTGGAGGCGCTCGGAAAGGAGGGCGCGGGCGAGCGCCAGCCGGTCGGCGCGGATCGCCGCCTCGATCAGCATCTGACTGAACACGTCGCGCTGGGCGTGGCTGCCGCCGATGCGCCGGATCGCGCCGCGCACCGGGAACAGGACGTCGACCGCGCGGCCATAATCGCCCTCGCGGTATGCGAGGATCGCCTCGCAGATCTGCCGCCCGGCGTCGCGCATGACGCCGGCCTGGGTCTCGTCGTCGCGCCCGGCGTATTCGGAGGCTGTTCGCAGCAGGGCGTGCGCATCGGCGTGATCGTCGACCGAGGCCAGCGCCATCATGTAGTGGACGTCGGCGAACGCCAGCACGTGCTCGCCGGCGCGCGTCGCCGAATGCTCGGCGAGCTCGACCCATCGGTCGCCGACCTCGACGCCTTCCTGGTCGAAGCGCCAGAGCAGCGCCGCCGCGTTGGTGACGTCGCGGAAATCGCGCGTCGATTCGGGTCGCACCTGGCGGTCGTAGAGCGCCAGCGCCTCGTCATGCGCGCCGCCCTCGAGCGCGAACAGCGCGCGGTGCCACCAGACGTGATAGGTGAAGTTGTTGATCCCGTCCCAATTGGCCGCGAGGCCGTCGAGCCAGGCGGCGCCGTCCGCCGTGCGCCCGTTCATCTCCATCACGTGGGCGGCGGCATGAGTCGCCCAGATATCGGCCGGGTTGCGCTCGACCGCTTCGCGCGCGAAGCGCTCGGCGTCGACATAGGCGCCCGTTTCCTCGAGCGCGAAGGCGCGCATGCCGAGGACGAAGCCGTAGGACGGCACGCCGTCGTCCCAGGCGTGGAGCACGCGGCCGATCGAATCGCGCATGCCGGCGCTGTCGCCCGAATAGAAGCTCCAATACTCGGCGAGCTTGAGCGCCAGGATGTCGCGGGGATGATCGATCAGGATCTCCGAATGGATGCGCAGCGTCTCGGCCGGCCGGCCGTCGCACCACGCCTCGAGCGCGGCGATGTGGGCCTTCTCTCGCGGCGTCGCGCCGACGCGCCCGGCGGCTTCGCGCGCCGCCTCCAACGACTCGCGGGCCCGCGCCATCAGGCCGCGATGGGCGAACAGGTGCATGAAGTAGCCGCGCACAAGGTGCGCCAACACGAAATCCGGGTCGCGCTCCATCGCCTCGCGCAGGTGATCGCCGGTTTCGTCGCGGGCGCCGAGATAGCCGTCGATCGCCCGGTCGAGGATCTCGACCGCGCCAGCATCGGTCGCGCTGACCTCGAGGCCGCGTATGTCTCTCACCACTTTAGGTCCTTCGAATGGGGTCGCGGCCCCTTGATAGGACTTCCGGGCGGCCGGCGTCAACGCGGCTGGGCGCCGCGGCCGGCAAGCCATACGCTGGCGATGATCACTGCGCCTCCCGCGTAGTGGTATGAGGCCACCGTCTCGCCGAGCAGCAGATACGCGAGGCCCGCCGTAATGGGCGGCACCAGATAAAAATAGATTCCCGCCGTCGACGGTCCGAGCCGGGAAATCGCGTAATTCCAGCTCAGGATCGCGACGATCGACGGGAAGACCGCGACGAACGCGAGGCTGCCGAGGCCGAGCCATGTCGGCTGGAGAGACTTGCCCGACGCCAGCTCCGCGGCCAGGAACGGAACGTGAAAGCCTGCGCCGAGGACGCAAATGGCGAACAGAAACGCCAACGGCCGGATTGGCGGCAGACGCTTGAGGAGTATCGAGTAGCTGGCGAGGCCGAGATTGCAGAACAAAATGAGCAGGTCGCCGTTATTGAAGCTCAACGTCGCCAGGATCGCCGGATCGCCGCGCGACAGGATAGTCAGCACCCCGAGCATCGCTCCGCACATACCGATGGTCCGCGCCGCGGTAAGCCGGTCCTTGAGAAAAATCCACGCGAGCAACACCGTAAACACGGGAAGCGCCATCTGGACGACGGCGACGTTGATGGCCACGGTCATGGTCAGCGCCGTATAGGCGAGCCCCGCGCCGATGAACGGCATCAGCAGGGCGCAGGCGGCGATCACGCGCCAATGCTCGACCAGCAGCGGCCATTCGTCGCGCACCTGGCGCAACGCGAACGGCGCCAACAACACCGCCGCCCCGGCCCAGCGGGTAAATCCCAGCATGAAAGGGGGCGCATCCTCGTAGACGCCCCTTCCGACCACGTAGTTCAGCGAAAATATCGACACGGCGAGCAAATTGACCAGATGGGCCGATGTCAGCCGCTCGATAGGATTGGTCTGCGGTGAGGCCTCGCCCGGATCAGGGCGGATCGAGGTCACCCGGTCGTCGGGCAAGTAGGAATACCAGCCCGCAATGCATCTTCATCGATCATCGGATCAACGAAGCGGCAAATCGGAGCGGTGTCAATGACCCCTGGTACTAGCCAGCATCCGGCAGGCCGCGGCCTCAGGCGGCGACCAGCTTGCGCTCCCATTCGAGCGCGGTGCGGACGATGGTCTCGAGGTCGTCGTGGCGCGGCGTCCAGCCGGTCTCGCGGCGGATCAGGGCGCTGTTGGCGACCAGCTCCGGCGAATCGCCGGCGCGGCGCCCGGTAAGGGAGACCGAAAGCGACCGCCCGTAGACCTTCTCCACAGCGGCCAGCACCTCGCGCACCGAATAGCCCCGTCCGTAGCCGCAATTGAAGGTGCCGTTGCGGCCCCCGGCGGAGAGCCAGTCGAGCACCCGGACATGGGCGTCGGCGAGGTCGGTGACGTGGATGTAGTCGCGAATGCAAGTGCCGTCCGGCGTATCGTAGTCGGTGCCGAAGATCTTCATGCCCGGCCGCGCGCCGGTCGCGACCTCGCAGGCGACCTTGATCAGGTGGGTCGCCTCGGGCGTCGCCTGCCCGGTGCGCCCGGCCGGGTCGGCGCCGGCGACGTTGAAATAGCGCAGGATCGCGTAGTTCAGCCCGGTCGCCGCGCCGGTGTCGCGCAGCACCTGCTCGGTCATCACCTTGGAATGGCCGTAGGGGTTGATCGGCGCGAGCCGCGCGGTCTCGTCGACCGGCACGGTCTCGGGAATGCCGTAGGCGGCCGCGGTCGAGGAGAACACGAAGCGCTCGACGCCGCCGGCGATGCAGGTCTCGATCAGCGTGCGGCTGGCCGACGAGTTGTTGCGGTAGTATTTGAGCGGATTGGAGACCGATTCCTCGACCTGGATGCTGCCGGCGAAGTGCATGACGGCGTTCACGGCATGCCGCGCCAGGATATCCGACACGCAGGCCTCGTCGGCGACGTCGCCGACGACCAGAGGCACGTCCTCGGGCACCGCCTGGCGCCGTCCGGTCGACAGGTCGTCGACGACGACGACGGAATGGCCCGCCTCGCGGAGCGCGAGCACGACGTGGCTGCCGATATAGCCGGCGCCACCGGTTACGAGAATGCTGTGGTCCTTGGTCACGGTCGAACGTCCCCCGATGTTCACCGTCATCCTTGCAGCCCAAGTTTAACAAAGGCTGATCACCGGTCCGAGCCAAAACGTCGCCTGATCGAGCTTTGATCTGGACACCACCAATGCGTTGCGCCATCGTCGACTTGACGTGTCGGTAATACACTTGGCGGGGTGAGGACGATGGCGGATCAAGTGCTGGACGGCAAGACAGTGATCGTGACCGGCGCGGGGCGCGGTTTGGGGCTGACGATGGCGCTCGCTCTGCTCCGCGCCGGCGCCAAAGTCGCGATGGTCGAACACGACGGGGACGCGCTCGACGAGGGGGCCGGCGAGGCCCGGGAAGCGGGCGGCGCCGACGCGGTTCTGCCGATCGTCGCCGACGTGACCGACGAGGAAGCGGCCGCCGGGGTGATGAGCGCCGCCATCGAGCAGTTCGGTGGCTTCGACGTGCTGGTCAACAACGCAGCGCTCGGGCCGCAGATGTTCCAGCCCACCAACCTGACGCCGCGCCCGCGGATCTGGGATATCGATACCGACCTCTGGCGCCGGATGTTGGATGTCAACGCATCGGGGCCGTTTATCATGACCCGCGCGGCGATTGGGCATTTGCTGGAGCGCGGCTGGGGACGGATCATCAACGTGACCACCAGCCTCGACACAATGACGCGGTCGGGAATGGGTCCCTATGGCCCGGCCAAGGCGTGCGCCGAGGCGTTCACCGCCGGCCTGGCCGGCGACCTCGAGGGTGCCGGCGTGAGCGCCAACGTGCTGATCCCGGGCGGCCGCGCCGATACCAGGATGATCCCGCACGACGGCGAGTTCGTCGACCGCGGCCTTCTGGTGCCGCGTGACGTCATGGCGGCGCCGGTGGTGTGGCTCGCCTCGGACGCCTCGGACGGGGTCAACAACATGCGGTTCCGCGCCGCTTTGTTCGATCCGGACCTGCCGCCGGAACAGGCCGCCGAGGCCTCGGGCGCGCCGGCCGCCTGGCCGCAGCTCGGCAACCAGGCGCTCCGCTAACAACTGCCGCGTCAATCTCTCGTAAACCTTAGTTGACCAAAATCCCCTTTGGTTTTCTCAGCCTAGGGGGAATGGGTGATGAAGGCGTTTCGGCGTATTTCCAGGCTATTGGCGGTTCCGATGGCGGCGGTGATGTTCGTGATGTCGGTTCCGATCGGCGTCGCGAACGCGGGTTTGATTTCCACCGAACAGGCCGTCGCCGGCGCAGCGGCCGAGGCAGGACGCTCGCGGGTGCTCGATTTCATGGCCCGTGACGACGTTCGCGCCGGGCTGATCGAGCTCGGCGTCGATCCCGCTCTAGCGACCGCGCGGGTCGCCGGGCTGTCCGACGCGGAAATTGGCGATATCGCCGGCCGCCTCGACCAATTGCCGGCTGGCCAGGACATCGTCGGCGCGATCCTCTCGACGGCGCTGGTCATATTTCTGGTTCTGCTCATAACGGACATCCTCGGCCTGACAAACGTATTTCCCTTCGTTCGTCGCTAGAAGCGTGTTCCGGCCGTTTCAGGGGGCACTCGCCGCGACCGTCCTCGCGGCGGCCCTCGGTGGCTGTGTCGCCCCCGAGACTCGCGCCGTCCTCGAGGCCCCCGGCGCTCTGGGGCCGCGTGCTCAAGTCGCCTCGGTGCCGTTTTTTCCGCAGCAGCGTTACCATTGCGGGCCGGCGGCGATCGCCATGGCGCTGGCATGGTCGGGACTCCCGGTCACGAGCGACCAGATGGCGCCCGAGGTCTATACGCCGGGCCGCGAGGGGACGCTCGCCGCCGATATGGTCTCGGCCGCGCGGCGCCACGGTCGGCTCGCGGTTCCGGTTGGGCGGCTATCCGATATCCTGGCCGAGATCACCGCCGGCCATCCGGTGATCGTTTTCCAGAACTTCGGCCTGACAATTCTTCCCAACTGGCATTTCGCGGTTGCAGTGGGCTACGACCTCGACGCCACCACCATTTCGCTCCACTCCGGGCGTGAGGCGAGGCGGGTCGTTGGGCTCGATACGTTCGAGCACACATGGACGCGGGCCGGCTCGTGGGCACTGGTCGTGCTGCCGCCGGGCGAGCTGCCGGCGACAGGCTCGGCCCTGACGGTCGCCCGCGCGGCCGCCAGCCTTGAGCGTGCCGGGCGCCCGGCCGAGGCGCGCGATGCCTACCAAGCCATGCTGTCGCGCTGGCCGGACGATCTCGGCGGCTGGATCGGTCTCGGCAACACCAGCTACGCGCTCGGCGATCTCGCCGCCGCCGAGGCCGCGTTCCGCCGCGCGAGCGGGCTCCATCCCGGGAACGCCGCGGCGTGGAACAATCTCGCCCATGTTCTCGGCCGGCGCGGCCGAACCGAGGAAGCGATCGCCGCCGCGCGCCGCGCCATCGATCTCGCGGGAAGCGACGGAGCGCCCTACCGCGAAACCCTGCGCGAGCTGACGCAGGCCGGCGGGGAAAACTCCTGAAACAGCGCTATTCGATCTGACCCAACGGGTGGACCTCGACGATCTCGGGGCACGCGTTGGGTCCGCTCAGCGTAACCCGGAAAATGGCCGCGGCGACGTCCTCGGCATCGAGCGGCCGATAGGGCCGGGCATCGTAGTCGGCCGCCGCGTCGTCGTTGTCGAACGAGCCGAGGATCGGCGTGTCGGTCAGCCCGGGTGCGACTTCGGTCACCTTGATGCCGAACTCGGCGAGCTCCATCCGGAGCCCTTTGCGGATTGCCCGCAACGCATGCTTGGTCGCCGCGTAGGGCAGGGTGAAGCGGTAGACCTTGCCGGCCAGGATCGAGGTCACGATGACGATGTGGCCGTGGCCACGATCACGCATGCCCAGCGCGATCGCCTGAGACAAACGCATGGTGGCGTGGACGTTGAGTTCCCATACCTTGGGCCAGTCGTCGGGGTCGGTCTCGAGAAACGGCCCGTGGCCGAGAATGCCGGCGCAGTTGACCAGCACGTCGATCGGGCCAGCGGCCTTCGCCAGCGCGGTGACGAACGCGGCCTCGGTGATGTCGCCGGGCGCTGCCTCGATGGTTCCGTCGAAAGCTTCAGCTTCGGCGCGTAGCTTTTCGAGCTCACCCGCCCGCCGCGCCACCGCGATTACCTCGGCGCCCGCCTCGGCGTACATCAGCGCCGTCGCCCGTCCAATACCAGAGCTCGCGCCGGTCACCAGCACCCGGCGGCCGGAAAAGTCGTTGCCATCCATGTTCGGCCCCTTGTTGCGCGTCAGTCGTACAACGTTCGGCGCGCGTCGATCAACATTACGCGCGAAGCGCGACTTTCCGCGGCGGCTTGTCGGACAATTCGCCCATCGACTATGATGCGCCCAAGGATGGGGCAATCGGGACCGGGGGCGTCGCCAGGCCAAGGCGACCGGCCGAAACGATTTCGACATCTGCAACGAGGCACATGCGATCGCGCTCACGGCGATCGTCAACAACGGGTGTGGAGAGCGACATGGCGAATTTCGGCATTGGCGGGGTGGACTGGCAGGAACGCATCAATTGGGACCGGTTGCGCACCTACCGGCTTGAGAGCGCGCGGGCGCGGATGAAGGCGCATGGGCTCGGCGCCATGCTGTGCATGTACGACGAGAACGTGCGCTACATCACCAGCACGCTGACGCCGGGCTGGAACCGGCTCAAGCCCGGGCTGCGCTACGCGCTGCTGTGCGGCGACGGCGCCCCGGCGCTGTTCGAGCAAGGCGACATCGGCGAACAAATCAAGCGCCATACGCCGTGGATCCCCGAGGAGAACGTTAGATACTCTTACGCCTGGATCAAGGGCGCGGCGGGCGGCGCCTCGACCCAGCAGGTGACCAAGTTCACCAACGCCATCCTCGAGGAGATGAAGCGCTTCGGCGTCGCCGGCGAGAAGCTCGGCGTCGACTTCATCGACATCAACATGATCCAGGCCTTCGAGTCGGCCAACATCACCTGGGCCGACGGCATGTCGGCGATGATGGAGGCGCGCTCGATCAAGAACAAGGACGAGCAGGAGTGCATGCGCATCATCGGCGCCATCGGCGACGCGGCGCACTACGAGACCATGAAGTTCCTCAAGCCCGGCATCACCGAGAATCAGGTGACGGCGCACATCATGCACTACCTGTACGGCATCCCCGGCATGGAGGATGTCGAGGACGTGATCGTGTCGTCGGGCCCCAACACGTGGCCCAACTGGCGTAACTTCTCCGACCGCATCGTCAAGCCGGGCGAGATCGTGTTCATGGACCTCGCGGCGCTGACGTGGAACGGCTACAAGTCGTGCTACTACCGCACCTACTGCGTCGGGCGCGAGCCGACCCAGGAGATGAAGGACTACTACGCCACCGCGCTCGAATGGCTCTACGATTCGATCGACGCGGTCAAGGTCGGCGCGACGACCCGCGATATCGCCGAGAAATGGCCATCGGCCAAGGATGCCTGGGGCTACGAGGAGGAAGACCAGGCGGCGGCCAATCTGTGGGGCCATGGCCTCGGCCTCGCCCAGTATGATCCGCCGGTGATCTCGCGCATCTGGTCGCTCGACCATCCGATCGAGATCAAGGAGGGCATGGTGTTCGCGCTCGAGACCCAGCACGGCAAGACGCACCAGTTCGGCGTCCGCATCGAGGAGATGCTGATCGTCCACGAGAACGAGATCGAGATCATCTCCAACTTCCCGGTCGAGAAGATCACCGTCGTCGAACCGATGTAGTGGTGCGGAGCGAACGCTTGAAACTCCCTCTCCCCACCGGGGGAGAGGGCTGGGGTGAGGGGGAGCGCGTCAGCGCGTCAAAAGAGTCTTTTTGCCGCCCGACGGCGGCCGACCCCTCACCCGGCGCGCTCCGCGCGCCACCCTCTCCCCCAAGGGGCGAGGGTTCGAAGGGTCACGCGAAAGTCGAAGGATACCTCGGCCCATGAAACCCCTCGTCATACCGCTGAGCGATCCGGCGGCGGTCGATGCGTCCCGCTTCGGGCCCAAGGCGGCGAACCAGGCGGCGCTCGGTCAGGCCGGGCTGCCGATCCCGGGCGGCTATTGCGTCGATGCCGAGGCGTATCGGATGCAGATCGAGGCGCTCGGGCTGACCGAGATCGCCCGCCTCGCCGCGACCCTCGATCCCCATGAGGCGCGCAGTCACGTCTCGGCGGTCCGCCTCGGTCTTTACGAACAGCCCATCATCGACGAGATTCGAGAGCCGCTGATCGAGGCGCGGCGCGCGCTGGTCGAGGAGACCGGCGCACTGATCGTCGTCCGCTCGTCGGCGCTGATGGAGGACCGGGCGGGGTCCAGCTTCGCGGGCCAGTTCGAGACCTTCCTCGGCCTCGAAAGCGAAACCGATTTTCTCACCGCGGTGCGCGCGTGCTGGGCGGCGTTGTGGGCGTCGAGGGCGAGGAAATACATGGACGGCCACGGCCTGACGCCGGCCGATTCGGCGATGGGGCTGGTGATCCAGAAGCTGGTCGAGGCCCGCGCCTCGGGCGGCGGGCTGAGCCGTACCGCCGATGGCGGCATGCTGCTGAGCGCCACCTGGGGTCTCGGTTCGGCCATCGCCCAAGGCGAGGTGGTGCCCGACCGCTACGAGCTGAGCCGCGAGGTGGTGGTGCAAGAGATCGCCGCCGGGCGCAAGGAGCACAGCGTGTTCTGCACCCATCACCACGGCGAGACGGCGCGGACGGTCGAGCGCGAGCAGGTTTCCGAGCGGTGTCTGGACGACGCCCAGATCGTCGAGCTCGGTCGCATGCTGCTCGCTTCCGAGCATGTCGTCGACGGCCCGGCGGAGATCGAATGGGCCATGGACGAGGCCGGCTTCAAGCTCGTCCAGGCGCGCCCGCTGCACATGGAGCCGGCCAACGTGCCCGACGAGATCTGGTTGCGCCACCCGGGTCTGCGCGGCCATCCGGCCGGCATCGGCTGGGGCTCGGGACGCGCCTGCGTGATCACCTGCGAGTGCGAGATCGGGCGCGTCGCGCCGGGCGACGTGTTGGTGACGAAGGTCGCCGGCCCCGCGCTCGCCCAGGTGCTGCCCAGGGTCTCCGGCGTCGTTGCCGAGCTCGGCGGCTCGACGTCGCACCTCGCCTCCCTGGCCCGCGAGCGCGGGATTCCGATGGTCCTCGGGGTGCTCGACGCGGTGCAACACATCCCCGACGGCAGCCAGGTCGCGGTTGACGGCGTCGCCGGCATGGTGCGCTGGATCGAATGATCGGATGGCCGGGCATTTCGACCGACACGTAATCGCCGAGCGCCTCCGCGCCGAGATCGCTGCCGGGCGCGCGGTCTACGACGCGCTGTGCGGCTCGGGCATAACCGCCAAGATGGCGGCGGCGGGCGGCGCCGACCTGATCACCACCTTCAACCTCGCCTACTATCGCATGCAGGGCTTGAGCTCGATGGCGGGTTACCTGCCGATCGGCGACGCCAACGCCATTACGCTCGAGCTCGGCGAGCGCTCGATCCTCAACGTGGTCCGCGACCGCCCGGTGATCGCCGGCGTGCTCGGCGCCGACCCGACGCGCGACATGCGCCGATTCATTGATCGGCTCGCGTCGGCGGGTTTCTCGGGCATCATGAACTGCCCCACCGTAGCGCTGATCGACGGCAAGTTCCGCGCCGATCTGGAACAGACCGGATTGGGCTACGGCCACGAGGTCGACGTGCTGGGATACGCCCACGCCGAGGGACTTTTCACCAAGGCGTTCTGCACCACCCCCGACGAGGCGCTCGCCATGGCCGAAGCGGGCGTCGACAACATCATCGTCCATTTCGGCAACTCGTCGGGTGGCACGATCGGCTCGACCACCGTGGTCGGCCTCGACGAGGCGGCCAAGCGCGCGAGCGCGGTGTGCGACGCCCTCGCCGCCCGCCACGGCGAGCGCATCCTGACATGTCACGGCGGCGCGCTAGAGACGCCGGCCGATTTCGAGGCGCTGCTCGCGCGCGAGCCCCGGCTGCACGGCTATGTCGGCGGCTCGTCGGCCGAACGCTTCCCGATTGAGCAATCCGTGCCCGAGGCCACGCGGGGCTTCAAGGCCGTGCGCCTGCCGGCGAGCTGAAATGAGCAAGCCCGTCATCGCCGTTCTCGTCACCCTCGACAGCAAGGGCGAGGAAGCACGGTTCGTGTGCGACGTGCTAAAGAGCGCCGGCGCCGATCCGTGGCTGGTCGATCTGTCGCTCCGCCCCCATGACGTTCAAGGCGCCGACGTTACAGGCGGCGACCTCGCCCAGGCCGCGGGGACGAGTTGGGACGGCCTCGCATCCAGCGATCGCACTGCGGCGAGCGAAGCGATGATCGAAGCCGGCAGGTCGGTCGTTCGTGACCGATACGATGGCGGCGGGCTCGACGGCGCCATCGGCGTTGGCGGCGCCAACGGCACCTCGATGGCATGCGCGCTGATGCGCGCGCTGCCGCCGCTGGTGCCCAAGGTCATGGTCTCAGCCGTGGCGGCGACGGCGGCGGTGCAGTGGTACGTCGCCGAGAGCGACATCTGCATGTTCCCCTCGATCGGCGATTTGTCGCTCAACCGCATCACGCGCGCGGTGATGGAGAACGCCGCCCGCGCTGTCGCCGCGATGGCGGCGGGCCGCGTCGATGCCGCCACGGCGAGCGAGACTCCGCCGTTGATCGGCGTGTCCTCGTTCGGCGGCACGGCTGCGTGCGTCGACCGGGTCACCGAGCGGTTGGCTGGGGCGGACTACGAGGTGATCCATTTTCATGCCTCGGGGCCAGGCGGCCGGGCGCTCGAATCGCTCGCGGCGGCGGGCGAGCTCGCCGGCGTGATCGACGTCACTACCCATGAGCTGACGGATCTCATCGTCGACGGCGTCTACAGCGCGGGCGACGGGCGGTTACGCTCGGCGGGTGCTGCCGGATTGCCGCAAATCGTGGTTCCGGGCGCGCTCGATCACGCCAATTTCTGGGTCGGCGCCGTGCCCGAGCGCTACGCCGGGCGCGAGTTCTTCCAGTACAACGCCCAGAACATCCTGATGCGCACCGACGCCGAGGAGTTTCGCGCCCTCGGCCGGCTCGTCGCCGAGCGAGTCAACGCGGCGGTCGGACCGGTTGTCGTGATGATCCCGACGCGCGGCTACTCCGAACATACCAAGCGCATGACCCACGGCCTCGACGGAAGCGAGATCGGGCCGTGGAAGCACCCCGAGATCGACGGCGTGTTCGTCGAGTCATTGCGCGCCCATCTCGCCGATACGCGGCTCGTGGAACTTGACGCCCACATCAACGACACTGAGTTCGCCGATGCCTGCGTCGAGGAATTCTTGAAGATGACGAACGGGTAGAAACGTGGCGATCGATATTCCCATCAAGCATTTCGAGACCGATGTCCTGATCGTCGGTGGCGGCGCGGCGGCGACCATGGCGGCGTTCGAGTGCGCCGAGGCGGGAATCCGCGTCATCCAGGCGACCAAGGGTCGGGCGACCAGCGGCACCACTTCCGTTGCCCGCGGCGGCTTCGCCGCGGCCATGGGCAAGGACGACGGCCCGGAACAGCACCTGGCCGACATCCTCGAGCATGGCGGCGAGTTGATCGATCCCGCGCTGGCCCGGGTCTGGACCCACGACATCATCGACATCGTCCACGATTTGCGCGAATGGGGCGCCGACTTCGTCACCGGCGACGACGGCGAGCTCGACCTCAAGATGTTCCCCAACCATGGCATGCCGCGCGCGGTGCATCACTACGACACCACCGGCAACATGGTCACCCGGATCCTGTCGGCGAAGCTCAGGGCCGACGCGCGTATCGAACGCCACTCGCTGACCGCCGTGATGGACCTGGTCAATGACGGCGGGCGCGTGGTCGGGGCGTGGGGCGTCGACTATGCTAACGGCGTGCTGGTGGCCTATGCTGCGCGCGAGGTGATCCTGTGCACCGGCGGCGGCTCGGGGTTGTTCTATGTCAACGACAACCCGCCGCAGGTGACGGGCGACGGTTACGTGCTCGGCGCGCGCGCCGGCGCGGCCCTGCTCGGCATCGAGATGATCGACTTCCAGGCCATGTGCACCTCTCCGGAGGAGCTGTTCGGCTTCGCGCCCCATCCGACCGGTTTTATTAACGCCGGCGCCGTGTTCCGCAATCGCGACGGCGAGGAGTTCCTCAAGCGCTACTTCCCCGACACCGCCGAGCGCAGCACCCGCTCGGAGGTCATCCTCGCCATGGCGCGCGAGATCCACGCCGGGCGCGCCGGTCTCACCGGCGGGATCTTCATGGACGCGACCAAGGTTCCGATCGAGACCATCCAGAAACAGATCCCGCACGTCTACAAGACGTGTCTGCATCGCGGCATCGACATCACGGAGACACCGCTCGAGGTCGCGCCCGGCAGCCACACCTGGCTCGGCGGGCTCGAGATCGACGTCGACGGGCGGACGCCGGTGGCCGGGCTGTGGGCGGGGGGCGAGACCGCCGGCGGCATCCACGGCGGCAACCGCATCGGCGGCTCGGCGCTGTCGGCCTCGTTGGTGTTCGGCCGCCGGGCGGGCCGCGCGGCCGCTTCCGAGGTCGCGGCGGCGGGCGCCGAGCAACAGCCACCGCTCGACATACCCGACGAGACCGCCGATCAGGTCGCGGCGCTGATCGCGCGCACCGACGGGCCGCTACAAGCCGACGTTCGGCTGCGCTGCCGCATGCTGTCGCACGAGAAGCTGGGGACGATCCGCGAGGCCGAGAGCTGCGCCAGCGCGCTCGACGAGTTCGCCCGCATCGTCGCCGAGGATATCCCGCGCATGCGGCTCGCGGACGAGGCGCGCGACTCCGAGAGGGTGCGGGGCCAAGAGCTTGAAAGCGCGTTGTCGGTCTGGAACCTGGCATTGCTCGGTCGGTTGCTCGCGACCGCCGCGCTGGCGCGCGAGGAGAGCCGGGGGGCACATTTCCGCCTCGACTTCCCCGATCGCGACGACGCCAACTGGAGCGTCGTCACGCGGCTCCGGCTCGGCGATGACGGCGAGATCGAGTTCTCGACCGATCCGATCAAGGGCGGCTAGAAGAACAGCGGCCGCAGCCGGACGCCGACCCAGTTGCCGGCGAGCGCGGCGACGAGCCACAGCCAGCCGTGAACGCTGCCCGAGGCGACGCCGGAGAAGAACGCGCCGATGTTGCAGCCGAAGGCGAGCCGTGCGCCGTAGCCCAGCAGCAGCCCGCCGATGACGGCGGCGATCAGCGATCGCAGTGGGATGCGAAGGACCGGCGAGAATTTGCCGGCCAGCCCGGCCGCCAGCAAGGCGCCGAGGACGATGCCGAAATTCATCACCGAGGTGGTGTCGGCGAGCACGTCGGCCTTCAGCGCGCGGGCCGGATAGGGCCAGGTCCAGAACTCCCACGCGGCGACGTCGACGCCGAGGCCGGCGAGGATCTTGGCGCCCCACAGCCCGAACCCGAAGGTGATCGACCAGGCATGACCGGCGACGGCGAGGGTGGCGACGTTGAGCGCGGCGAGCGCCGCAGCGCCCCAGAGAAGCGGCCACGGCCCGCGCAGAAATCGCCGCCAGCCGAGAAGCGCGCCGGAGGGCCGGACATCGAGGGTGCCGTGGCGTCGGCGTTCCCAGATCATCGAGGCCCCGGCGATGGCGGCGAGGATGCCGAGCTGCAACGCAAGCGCGGGGAACGTGCCGGGCTCGCGCCCGAGCGCGATCGCGCCCCAGCGCGGCAGGCCGTACCACCACGGCGCATGGGCGGTGGCGATCACCGATCCGGCGACGAAGGCCGCCAGCGTGACCATCATGCGGACGCTGCCGCCGCCGACGGTGAACAGCGTGCCCGAGGCGCAGCCGCCGCCGAGCTGCATGCCGATGCCGAACACGAACGCGCCGACCGCGACCGACGTGCCGACCGGCGCGACCGCGCCGCCGACCGGCTGGCCGAACAGCGTGCCGGCGTTGAGCACCGGGATGAACACCACGGTGGCGAGCGCCAGCATCAGCATCTGGGCACGCACGCCCTCGCCGCGCGCCTCTGCGATCAGCGACCGCCACGCCGAGGTGAACCCGAACACCGCGTGATAGAGCGTCACCCCGAGCGCGCCGCCGATGGCGTAGATCAGCCCCTGGCGCCAGCCGTGGCCGTCCTGGATGGCGATCCAGCCGGCGATCAGCAGAACCAGGGAAATCGCGATCACGGCGCGATTGGGCGACGGCGCGCTCGGTTCGGCTGAAATGCTTGTCATGGCGCCAGTATATCCCGGCCACGCCGGATCGCGGATCAACTGTTCGTGCTCGCCCGGTGGTCTTATGATGGGCTCGACGCGACGAACTAGTGTTCTGTCTCTAACGGAAGGATTCCCTTTGGCTCGTGGATGTGCGAGTCATGAGGGATGAGGAATGGATCATGCGTCTGGCTGTCTCCCAAGGATCGGGCGCGGCTGGAAGGCTGGGTGGCGGGCCGCAACACG
>PVBE012361234.1_pt1 | contig 15266 bp, 15 predicted proteins | sample 1631181 | NCBI WGS metagenome assembly PVBE01 (sample SAMN08397723, study PRJNA350692) | Marine metagenome, whole genome shotgun sequencing project. | isolation source: water | place: Pacific Ocean | collected 2012-04 | reverse complement strand
TTGTCTCTGATGGCGGCCTTGAGCAGCCCCTTTGCGTCCGCCGGCGTCGCCGGCGTGACGAGCTTGATCCCGGGAGCGTGTACGTACCACGTCTCGCAGGCCTGTGAGTGCTGAGCGCCCAACTGCAGGGCGGCGCCGGTCGGGCCCCGGAAAACCATGGGGACCCCGATCTGGCCATTGCTCATGTGGAGCATCTTGGCGGCACTGTTGATCACCTGATCCAGCGCCAGGATGGAGAAGTTGAATGTCATGAACTCCACGACGGGTCTGAGGCCGACCATCGCCGCACCGACTCCGAGCCCAGTGAACCCCAGCTCACTAATGGGTGTGTCCACGACACGCTTATCGCCGAACCGTTCGAGAAGGCCTTTGGAGACCTTGTACGCACCGTCGTACTCGGCCACCTCTTCGCCCAGGAGGAAGACGGTGTCGTCCCGTTCCATCTCCTCGGCGAGGGCCTGATTCAGGGCGTCTCTATAGGTGATCTCAGCCATCGGTCGCTCGGCTACCGCCCTCGGCCGTCAAAGAAAAGACGGCCGTGCGGGTTGATCTCTGAATAGACGTGATCGTACAGGCTGGCCGGGTCGGGGTCGGGCGCCGCTTCGGCGAACGCATCGGCGGCATCGACCACTTTCTTGACCTCGGCGTCCATTGCTTCGAGCCCCTCCTGGTCCAGGAGATCCGCAGCGAACAGCCGGTCCCGCAAGATCTTGATGGGATCGGCGTTCTCGGTCCGGTCATCCACCTCTTCCTTGGGTCGGTACGTGCCCGACACCGGATCCGACATCGAGTGGCCCTTGAAGCGGTAGCACTGTAGGTCGACGAATTGAGGACCTTGTCCGGCCCGCACCCGGGTGACGAGGTCGTCGAACGCCTTCAGGGTGGCGATAACGTCCTGGCCGTCCACAACCGTTGCCGGAACGCCGTGAGGTGCGGACTTCGCTGCCATCTCGGTGTCCGAAACCCTGGAGAACGCGGTTCCCATACCGTAGGAGTTGTTCTCAACCACGTAGATGACCGGTAGCTCCCATATTGCCGCCATGTTCATGGACTCGTGGAAGGCACCCTGGTTCACGGCGGCGTCCCCCATGAAGCACATACAGACCTGATCCCCACCGCGGTAGTGAATGGCCCACGCCATTCCCAGGGCGAGAGCGGTCTGGCCACCGACGATGCCGTGACCACCCATGAAGCCCATATCGGCGCCGAAGATGTGCATGGAGCCGCCCATCCCACCGGACGATCCGGCGGCCTTGCCGTAGAGCTCCGCCATGACAGCCTCGGGAGACAGGCCCTTGGCGAGCGCCTGCGTGTGGTCCCGGTAGGCTGTGATGACGTAGTCGTCCTTCCGAAGCGGAAGAATGCACCCGGCCGCGGTCGCTTCCTGCCCGATGTGCAGGTGGCAGAAGCCGCCGATCTTCCCGATAGCGTACCCCTCTTCGGCCTTCTCCTCGAAGCGCCGATAGAGCAGCATCTCTCTAAGAATGTGAAGAAGCTGATCCCTCGAGAGTCCATCCAACTCCGGACCACCGTTGGTCGTCTTCCTCGCCGCCGTCTTGGCCTCGGTCATATGTCCGTCACCTTCGGATCGCCATCCGATCCCGTAGCCGGCCGACCGGGGCGGCCCATCTCCAGCTGCACGAGCTCGAGGCCCGGAAGCACCTCACCGGGGGCAGGGATGTCCGCCTCGAGCACCTTCTGGATCCGGCCTGCCGCACCGGCCTCGACCTCTCGTGCCTGCTCCTTGGCGTTATAGCTCGACCGCACCAGCGGGCCCGCCTCCACGTGCTTGAAGCCGTACTTCTCCTCACCCACGCGCTTCCACTCGGCGAACTCCGTCGGCGTGACCCATCGGGCTACTGGAATGTGCCGCAACGAGGGCCGCAGATACTGGCCCAACGTGAGGATGTCCACCGCCGCCTCACGCAGGTCCTTCATCGCCTCGTGAACTTCGGGTGCCTCCTCCCCCATGCCGAGGATGATACCGGTCTTGGTAAGCATGGAGGCGTCGATTCGCTTGGCCGCTCCGAGAAAGGAGATGGAGCGCCAGTAACGGCCACCGGGACGTACCTCGGGATGGAGCCGCTCGACCGTCTCCAGATTGTGGCCGATAATCGAAGGCTGGGCCTCTTGGACCACCTGTAGGGCTGCCTCATCGCCCTTGAAGTCGGGGATGAGCACCTCAACCGAACAGCCGGGCATCAGGGCATGGATCTGCCGAATGGTCTCGGCGTAGATGCCGGCCCCTCCGTCCGCAAGCTCGTCACGATTCACGCTCGTGATCACGACATGCTCGAGCGACATGGTCCGTACGGACTCCGCGACCCGCCGTGGCTCGTCGAGATCGAGTTCCGTAGGTAACCCGTGTGCCACGGCGCAGTACTTACAGGCCCGTGTGCAGACGTCGCCCAGAATCATGAAGGTGGCGGTCCCGGCCTCCCAGCACTCCCCGATGTTCGGGCAGCCGGCCTCTTCGCAGACCGTGTGGAGAGACTGCGTCCGCATCAGGCTCTTGAGACGCAGGTACTCGGAACCCCCCGGCGACCGAACCTTGAGCCACCCGGGCTTTCGATCACGGATCGGGATCGTCTCCAAACCCTCATGGGCCCGAATCTTCGAGTGGCCCTTGGGCTTGACTACTCCCGTGTCCTTGCTACCTGGGGCATAACCCCCAGGCGCTTCGGTAAGAGTTCTCGACACCTGCAACCTGTTCTAGAGGGCTATTGAAGAGTCCGAGGCACCGCCTTCGCGACCGGCGCTGGTGGAGCCAATAAAGAAAGCGTCTCCCCCAGGGCGTCACAACCCTATTCCGAGACTCCGCACGAGGTAGCCCAGCCCGAAGCCCACGTAGTTCCCGAGGGCGTACCCCAGGAGGCCCACGGCGATACCCGGCAACACCAACTCGTTCCACTCCCGAGAGATGGCGACGGCCACCGCGCTGGAGGGTCCGCCCACGGAGGCCTGCGAGGCCACCGTGATGGTGGCGATGTCCATCCCCAGAAGACGGCCCACTCCATACACCACGACGCCGTGCACCCCCACGACAACGACCGTATAGAAGAAGACCGACATTCCCACCAGGAGAATCATGTCGATGCGCGAGTAGATCCCGATGACGACGAAGAAGAAGTGGAGAGCGAGCGTGCCTAGCTGCATGGCGCCCGGCGCGTCCTTGAACGGCCCGATGTGACCCACGATCAGGGCGAACGTGGTGAGCCACAGAACCGACGGCACAGCCGGAGCGAAGGCGCCCATCCAGTCGGCCGCCACAAGGAGGACGAACCCCACCGCGATCAACGAGGCAAGGTCGAGCGTCGAAAGGGGGGTCCGTGAGAAGAAGGGGTGCTCCACCTCGGTCTCAGACCGTCCGTCCGCCCCTGGGATCGGCGTCGGATAGAAGCGAATCAGCCACAATGGCAGCACCAAGGTCGCCCCCAGCCAGATAGCCGTCATGGCGTTGTCTGCGGCCGTGGCACCCGCGAAGAGAACCTCCGGCAGACCCAGGCCCCTCCCCACCGCCACGAAGTTCACCCCACCGCCGGAGTAGGTCCTCGTCAGGGTCCCGGCCAGCTTCCACGTGTCCGCCTCGAAGCGCCCGGCGAAGATCAGGGCCCCAAACGAAGGCCCCAAGAGCGGTACCCGTCACGGCGAGCACAAACGCCCCAACCATACGACGGCCGGCCTTCTTGAGGTCGGCCAGGTTGACCGCCAGAAGCAACCACGCGATCGCCAGAGACGTGACCGACCCGCTGATGGTCCCGTAGATGGGCGACGCGGCCGTCACGATCCCCAGGTTGGACAGGAGTGCACCAAAGAGGATGGCCAGGAGTGAGGCGCCGAGCTTGGAGAGCGGCGCAATCTTGTAGTCGAGCAGGAACGCGAGCGCCGTCGCCGCTGCCACCACCGCGGTCAGAAGAAGAGGAGACTCGATCAAGCGTGCTCGGCCCCGGACCCGTCATCGCCGTCGGGCGAATCCGAGTCGTCGCCCGCGCGTGTCACGTCTTCTTTGCGGCGCCGCGGATGTGCGCCGGATCCCTTCGGCTGACATTCGACGACATGAGCCACCGCATCCGCCGGGGAATCGGTCACGAAGATCAGATCGAGATCTTCCGCGGAGATCTTCTTCTCCGCGACGAGCCGCTCCCTCATCCAAGCCATGAGGCCCGACCAGTACTCTGTCCCGAACAAGACGACCGGAAAGTTCCTTACCTTGCCCGTCTGGATCAGGGTCAGAGCCTCGAAGAGCTCGTCCATGGTACCGAAGCCCCCCGGGAAGATGACGAACGCCTGGGCGTACTTCACGAACATGGTCTTGCGGACGAAGAAGTATCGGAAGTCCAGGCCAAGGTCGACGAAATCGTTCAGCCCCTGCTCGAAGGGAAGCTCGATGTTGCACCCGACCGAGGGCACGCCGGCGGTCCGGGCCCCACGGTTGGCGGCCTTCATAATGCCGGGCCCCCCTCCGGTGATGACGCCGAAGCCCTCCTCGCCCATGAGGCGCGCCGTATCGACACACTCCTAGTAGATCGGATCCGCTTCCGTCAGCCGTGCGGACCCGAAGAAGGAGACACACGGGCCCAGGCTGCTCAACTCCTCGAATCCGTCGACGAACTCACCCAGGATCCTGAACACACGCCAAGACTCCTGCCCGCCGCGGAGGAGCCCTCGTTCTTCGAGCTCGTCCATCGTGGACTGCAGGAATCGCTCGTCCTCCGTCTCCTTGGAGTACGGTGGAGGTGGAACGACGGTCTGATCCGGTCTCTCGCTACTCTTATCACTCAAAATGTCTTCACCTCTTTTTCGTGCGACCGGAGAGCCACTCTCCGGTTCGGCGAAGACCCTCTGCATGCGGATGAGGGGGTCGCCACCCCAGTATGTCGCGGGCACGCTCTGAGCGATACGGATTGTCTCGCAATGCGAGCCGCGCCACCCGAGAGGGAGCGAGTCCCTCTGCTCCGGAAACCGAAATACGCAGTGCGTCCCCGAACTGAGCCACACCACGAATCAAGCCGGCCGGAAGATGGGCGAACCGAGGACTCCGTCCCAGTCCGCTCGCGAGACCCGACAGAAGTTCCTCCTGGGTCAGCGGGTGATCCTGCGACAGATTGAATGCCTCACCCGCTCCTCTTCCATCCAACGCCGACTCCACACCCGCAGCCACATTTCCGGCGTACACGACCGGAACCGTGTTGTCCCCCGGGCCAAACACCGGCACCACCGGCCAACGAAGAACTCGCGCCAAACGGGGGGAGAACAACCGGTCCCGCTCGCCGTAGACCACGGATGGTCGCACCACGGTCACCAAAAGTCGGCCGGATTCGTGCAGGTCCATGGCCTCTTCCTCGGCCATTCTTTTGGATCTCGCGTAGAGGTCCCGGTGTCGAAGATGGCCGTCCAGAGGTCCCGTCTCGCCGGCCTCGGCGGCCACCTGACCGTAGACGGACACCGACGAGACATGGACGGCATGCTCGAGGCCGGCGCGGGCCGCTCCTTCGAGCACGTTCCGGGTCCCATCCACGTTCAGCGCGCGGACGCTGGGCCACTTCGTACCGCTGTACACGACCGCCGCGCAATGAACCACCCACCGGCACCCCACCATATGCCCAGCCAGGCCGTCGGGATCGTCACGGATGTCGCCCTCGGCCACCGAGCACCCGATGTCGCGGAGTCGTCCGGTGTTCGATGTCGGCCGCTGGAGGGCGACCACCTCGTGGCCGGACTCGAGCAACCGTTGAGCGATGTGGGACCCCAGAAGGCCCGAGCCCCCCGTGAGGAAGACTCGGGCCTGCACCCCGGTCGGCGAGACCTGTGCGTCCACTCGGGTCAGTCGTTCCCGATCAGCGCCTGGGCCGTCGCCCTCATGGCGGGGAGGAGCGCACTGTGGTCGTTGTACTCCGATATGTCCTTGGCCATCTCAGAGTCGTAGGCGTCTAACCAGCGCTGGTAGAACGCCCGCGCACTCGCCGAGTCATCCAGCGCCAGCGAAGCGTCCGCCGCTCCCGCCAGGCCTAACAAGTGATCAGGCTGACCGGTCAGGATCTCTTCGGCCGACTCCAGTGCGTCCGCATTCAGCGACCGCTGCATACGCAGCAGAACCAAGTGGAACTTGCCGTCGGCGTCGAGATCCTCGACCAGCTCGTGAGCACCGATGGCCATGGGCAGGAAGTTGGTCACCTCGCTCACGTTTCCCGCCGAAACAGCACTCATGACCCGGTTGAACAGACGATCCGCAGCCTGTCGTGGCGTCATGGTGGAGAGGTCGACGGCCGACGTGCCGGCGGGCTCGGTCTGCTGTAGCGGCGGCGTGTCCCGGCCCGGCCCATAGACCGGATAAGCGACAACCATGATGAGGCTCACCATGAGCGCTCCGGCCATGTACCAGACGGCCTGATTCGCCGGGCTACTTTGCGCGGTCGCACCAGCCGCGGTCGCTCCGCCCCCGCCGCCGCCTGCGGCGATGGCCGCCCCACACTGGTTGCAGAAACGGGCTCCCGGGGCAGACTCCTGACCGCACTTCGGGCACGCCGCAGCTCCCTGCGCCGCCCCGCAGTTCGAACAGAACTTCCCATCTGTTTCGGACCCGCAGTTCGCACACTTCATGACCCGCCTCCGGCCTCTGTACGCGGTCTCTCGCCACCGCTCGGATTCATCGCGTTGAACAGCAACGGCCACGTGGCCATGGACTGAGCACGATAATTAGGCTGGAAACCTATCAGAACCACGGACCCACTCCCAACCGACGCCTCCACCACGGCAGCCTTGCCCGCCAGATACTCCGGCCCGAGAATCCATCCCGACCTCACGGGATTACCCTCACTGTAGCGAGCCGTAACCCGGACATCGGGGTCCTCGATGTTGAAAGCGCGGCTGCTGCCCCAGTACCAAGCCGAAACCGATTCGTCCATCCCCTCGTTCAGAGGATGCTCGGTGTCGAGTCGCACCTCGAGAATGGAGCCCGGGACGTAGAAGTCGAGCGACTCGAGACGCTCGACGGCATTCGAGACCCCGATGTCGAAGAGGTCAGCAACCAGATCCGTCGCAGCCTCGATGGCGACGATTCTTCCTCCGTCCTTCACGAACGCTTCGAGGGCCCGCAGGCCGTCCTCACTCAAGCCTCCCACGTATGGATCTGGCAAAGCGCCCGCGGCGTAGCCCTCGGAGATGGAGGTAGGGCTCTGGTCCTGGAAGACGATCACGTCGTAGTCCCTCCTGAGTGAGCCCTCCCTGGCCCGGGCGTCCTTCAGGGTGTCGTACTGGAGTCCGTGCTGGTCGAACACCCAGCGGGTCCATCCACCTTCCATGGGCTCCTGCCACGACTTGTACACCGCGATCCGCGGTGCTTCGCCTTCCTCCAAACCCGACGGGAGATCGAACTCGAAGTCGGGAGTCGGAATCGGATCTCCACCGACGATGGCGTCCAGACCGGGCTGCAAATGCTCCACCGCCATGGCTTCGACGTTCATGAGGAGCGGCAGCGTGTGCGCCGTCACATCGTACGGACGCCGCGGAGGACCACCCGGGTACTCCCGAAGATCCGGATAGTGCTGCACCTCGAGCATGGTCTGAGCGAAGGACGCATACGGCTGATTCATGGGGATTACGTACGTGCCGGCCGCGTATCCGTTCCCGTCGGCCTGGAATGCCCGCGACGCCTCGTGTACCTCGACGTCAGCCATGCGGAGTATGCGAAGTACGTACGCAAGACCACCGGGGTTCTCCTGGTCGGCGGGAAGCACCCATGCACTGGGCCACTCGTCCCAGCCGTTCACGGCCCGCTCGTTGACCCAGTAGAAGTTCTCGAGCCAGTAGCGGCGATTCTTGGCCGCGTTGGTGAGGAGCGCCATCGCGCCCGCGTCCTGGTAGTCCACGATGTCCGGAAGGCCCCACTCCCCACCCCTCCAGGGGTTGGGATAGTTGGCGGAAGCGACCGCGGCGTCGTAGCCCCGACCGCCGCCGACGCGCTCCGGGGGAACGGTCGTCGTGGTAGCGATCCGTGCGGAGGCCGTCTCCGAGAGGATCCGCGCCCCACCGTGGTAGTGCTGGTAGGCCCGTGCCGGAGTGAAGCCGTCATAGATCGCGTCCACCACCACCCCGTCCTTGCCCTGGGCGGTCAGCTCCGCGGCCATATAGGTGCCCAACATGTTGACGGCCGTCACCAGACCCGGATCCACGTTGTGCTCGATCGGATCGATGTAGGGCGGGAAGAAGATGCGGGCACCGTTGCCCCCCATCTGGTGGATATCGTGCACGATCTGAGGATGCCACGCGTTGTGAGCACCCAGCACGGTGTGCTGAGTCTCCTTTTGCGTGAACGCGTACCAATCCCGGTTGTTGTCGTGCCCCACGTAATAGTGGTACAGCCACGGCATAGGCCCGGCCTCGTATTCGGTGTCGAGCCACTGGTTGTACCAATCCACCACCCACTCTGTCCCATCGGGGTTGAGGGACGGGATGTCCAGCAGGATGACGTTGTCCAGGATTTCCCTGACCTTCGGGTCATCCGACGAGGCGAGGCGATGAGCCAGCCGGGCCGCCGTCTGAGCACCACCCACCTCGGTGGAGTGTATTGCATGGGTGATGAGCACAACGGCTCGCCCGGTATCGAGCAGGCGGGAGAGCTCTTCCTCACCGGAGACCTGGCGAGGATCGGACAGCTTCATCTGGATGGCATGGAGCTCCTCTATCCGGGCCTGATTCTCCTCGCTCGTGATCGTGAGCATCACGAACGGACGACCCATCGTGGTCGCTCCGAGGGTATCGACTGTGACGCGCTGACTCGTTTCGGCCAGTTTCTCGTAGTACGAAGTGAGCTCGGTCCAATTCGCCATTTGTCGCTCGGCCCCGATCTCGAAACTGAAGTAGGATCGGGGCGTCGGAACGCTCTGAGCCGCGAGCAGGCTCACCGTGACGAACGAGAGGGCCGGGCCCATCAGGAACCGGTAGGACATATGATTTCCTCCAAGGATGTACAGCCGGGAATGCACCGTGATCGTACCCACGAGCCATACGAGTAGCAACCTCCGATGAAGGAGACGTTTTGAGCACTCTGGTGGCCACCCTCGGACCCTTGCTATTGGCGGCCTCACTCCACACGGCGCCCCAGGACACCTATCGGGACGAGGGCGTGCAAGTGATTCTGGCCAGCGCCTCCGCCGCCCGCGAGCGCGACATGGAGGGCATTCTAAGCTACGAGGGCCTGGCCCGTGAGCGGGTATACGTGGGTCTGAAGGTGACACGTTTTCGCCGTGAGCGAGGCCTCTTCGACGGGGAGCGGGTTGCTCGAATACGGTGGGAGAGGGGCGGCGACCGGTACATCGAGTGGATCGGCGCCCGGTATCAGGTGCCCCTGGTCGGAAACAGCCCCGAAATGCAGGCGGAAATCAACGAAGACATCGGAGACGACCTGACGGATGAGCTTCCCGCGGCCCTGGAGTTCGATCCCTGGGACGACCGCATGCTCTTCGGGGACGAGTGGGTGCTGCATCCTCTCTCGGATTCGGCGGCCCTGCACTACCGGTTCGGCTCGGGCGACACCCTGCGGCTCTCGCTCCCGGATCGCGCGCTCACCATGATCGAGGTCCAGGTCGAGCCCAGGCGGCCGGACATACACCTGGTAGCCGGCTCCCTATGGTTCGACCAGGACTCCGGGAGCTTGGTCAGAGCCAGCTACAAGCCGGCACGACCCTTCGACCTGGAGCTCCTCGAACCCGAGGACGCCGAAGAGGTACCGGGTCTTCTCAAACCGATCACCGCCGAGATCGAGTACGTCACCGTGGAGTACAGCCTGCACGAGTTCCGCTATTGGTTGCCCCGACGGTTCGCCCTCGAGAGCGAAGCTACCATAGGGCGCTTTCTCCAGATCCCGTTGACGGTCGAGTGAACCGTGGGCGGATATATGGTGAACGAGGAAGAGTCCGAGATGCCGCTCACGGGCCCACTCCCCGCGGGATGGACGCGAGCCGAGCACCGACGGGATCGGGACGGCGAGGTCAGCTATGTGACCGTCCTCATGCCTCCCACTGACTCGATCATCAATTCCCCGGAGCTCTCCGAGGCAGCGGTGGATCGGGCGCCGGCGGCCTTCAGCGACAACGAGATTGACGAGCTGAAGGGTGAACTCGAGGATCTATTGCCGTCACAGGCCCGACCCGGGCCCGAGTAGGCCTACGGACTCCGTGAAGGCATGGCCCGATACAACCGCGTGGAGGGACCCAGCCTCGGTACCTCCGGTACCCTCCCGTTGCCGAGCCGCTTCAGTGTTCGGGCAGAGGGGCGGATGGGCACCGCGGACTGGGAGCCGAGAGGTGAGCTTACCGTCTACCGAGGAGAGGCTGACAGGGGATGGGCGGTGTCCGCCTACAGACGACTCGACTACGGGTCCGACTGGGCACGCCCGCTCGAGTTCACTCGGTCGGTGAACAACCTCTTGGGAGGTCATGATCAGGGAGCCTTCTCGACGCGTTCGGTGGGGAGCTCAGCCTGGTCTCCGCAGGCCGGGCGTCCGGAGGACTATGAGACTGTTTTTCGAAGAACACCGAACCGTGTCGAAGAACACGGACTTCTACTTGCAGCGCGCGATCGGGTCTGACGACAACATGCCCGAGAACATCACCGCTCTCGAAGGCTCCGTGTACGGGGGAGAGATCGAGCTCCGGGGACATCGCGGCGTCGATCCTGCAGGGCTCATGCTCTCCGGCCGAATCGTTCTGGAGGGCGGCGCAGGTGACTTCGAGTACTGGCGCTGGCTATCCAGCGGGAGTCTGTCCCACCCGCTGCCGTTCGGCCTCGTGGGAGCGGTCGAGGGCGGACTGGGCATGGCGGCCGAAGACGCCCCGGTCCAACGACACTTCTATCTCGGGGGGCCCGAGACCTTCCGGGGAACGTACACGGGGGACCTGACCGGAAGTGCATTCTGGTTCGGGAGGATCGAGGTGGCGAGCGACTTCCCGGCAGTGCGTCTCGTGGCCTTCGGCGACTTCGCCTGGGTCGGGCGTGAGGAGAAGTTCGCCACCGCAGGCTTCGCCTCATCGGCGGGCATCGGTGCGTCCGTGTTGGACGGTCTCCTACGTTTCGACCTGGCTCACGTGCTGAAGGGCGGGGACGGGACTCGCTTCCACATCTACTTCGACGGGCTGTTCTAGGGCGCTAGAGGCCAGTCGGTGCGTCGATGAAGTCCCAGGGGATGCCGAACCGATCCTCTATGTGAGCGCCCAGGGCCTTCACTCCCCACGTCTCGGTGGCGTAGTGCCCGGCGTAAAGAGCGTTCACCCCATACTCCATGGCATCGTTGAAGGTGTGGTGAGACCCTTCGCCGGTCAGAAGGGCATCCAGGCCGAAAGCCGCTGCGTCCGGAATCAGGCTCGCGGCGGCGCCCGTGACCACACCGACCCGATAGACCTGCTCGGGCCCGCCCGGAATCAAACGCACCGGGCCGACGACGACCTCCTGCACCTGCTCGACGAGCGCACCTCTCTCCAGGTCGACCTCGCACCACCAACCGAACTCACGTCCTCGATGTCCCCCGAAACGGCCGGCGGGCTCCCAGCCCAGCTCTTTGCACAAGACGGCACAGTTGCCCACTTCGACGTGCGCATCGAGCGGCAAGTGGCAGCCGTAGAGGGCGGTCCCCCCCTGAATCAGCGAGCACAGCTTCCTGAATCGGGGTCCGGTGACGGGGGTCTGCCCATCCCAAAAGAGCCCGTGGTGCACGATGAGTAAGTCCGCATCCCGCTCGACAGCCTGGAGAATCACTGCCTCGCTCGCATCCACGGCCACCGCCAGACGCTCGACCTCCGCAGGCCCCGCTACCTGCAATCCGTTGTGCGCCGACTCATGATCCGGAAAGCCCTCCACTTCCAGATACTCTCCAAGATATTGGAGCAGAGATTCTAATTTCATCGACAGAACCCGGAGGACTGTGGAAAAGTAGAACGCTCAGGGCCTAGGAGTGACCCTCGCAGACCCGTACAGCTATCTTAACCTATTGTGCGACAACGACATACTAGAGTTTCCACCATTGTGGGAAAACCTAGCCGGGTCGGGGGGTTGTCGGAGGAGGAGGCGGAATCGCCCGACCCTCGCCCTGCGCCGGTGGACGCTGCTGGGGGAGATGCCCCACACCCGGTGCCGTGGCCCCGAGTGGCGTCGCCGGTGATGCCGTCGGCATCGATGTCTCGGGCGACCTCGGGCTCGTGCTGACTGCCGGCGAGGCCGACGCGATGGATGCGCCGCGATGAGGCACTCCGCTCGAGGGTGACGCATCGGGAATCCCCTGGCCTCCGGCTCCACCCTCGGATGTGCCCCCACCGGCAGTCTCGCGAGGAGTGGACACGACCGGGGACTCAACCTGAGCTTCGCCCACGGAGACCTGGCCCTGGACCGTAGCGCCTTCCTCGAGTTGCATCCGCTTCGCATTGATCTCCCCCGCAATCTGACTCGTAGATTGCAGCTCGAGACGGGACTGAGCGTGGATGGACCCTAGCACCCGACCAGAGATGACGGCGTCCTGCGTGAAGATGTCGCCATCCACCAGACCCTCTTTGCCAATGACAACGGCCTTCCCCGCGCGGACGTTGCCCTTGACCGTACCTTCGATCCTCAAAGCACCGTCCGTCTCACAGTCACCCGTCATCGTCATACCCTTACCGATGATGGAGATGACCGCCTCGGGCGGTGTGGTCTGCATAGTCTTGTCGTTCTTGGCCATAACGCCCGCTTTCCTGGCTGATTTCAGGGCTGTTGCACCAACTCGAGGGGATCGACTGCCGCTCCCTCGAGCAGGATCTCAAAGTGGAGGTGCGGGGCGGTGGACCGCCCCGTCGACCCACTGAACGCGATCACTTCGTTCTTCCGCACGTCTTCTCCAAGCCGAACCGCCGTCACCGATGCGTGGGCATAGAGGGTCTCGTATCCGTTTTCATGCGCTATTCGAACATACAACCCATACGTTGCATCCTCGCCGACGTCGAGTACCTGACCCGCACCCGCGGCTCGAATATATGACCCCGTGGGGATGGCGATGTCCAGCCCCGGGTGCGCCCGGCCCTCATCGTCCAAGAGGCCTTGGGTAACGAATCCGCGTTCCGTCAGAGGCCAACTGTCGGGAACCCCAGCGCCACTCTCGTCGCGCGCGGATGACCGACTCAAGGAGGCCAGCGGTGGCAACCACAGCTCTGACGGAGCTCCTTCCCCTTCTGGTGCAAAGAGCTGGCGGAGGCCTTCGTACTGCTGTTCCAGGGCATTGCTCTGCCGGATCAGCGCCGGGAACCGGGCCCGTTCGGCCTGTAGAGCCGCCACCTGACCTTCGAGCTCGACGACGTGTGCAACCCGAGCCGCCATATAGGCCCAAGTAGCGACCACGAAGGCGAGGATGACGCCAAGACCGATCGCCAGGCCCCTGAAAATCCGAAGTCTCTTGTATCCGATTTCATACGAGCGACTCTCGCTCGAGTCGGGAACGAGGATGATCCTCAGAAGGCGATCGCTCAAGACACTAACTCGGACGCATCACGACCGGTGATGACCTCGAATACGCGCTCGAAATCCTCCGAGTTCCGGTACGGGATCTCGATGACGCCCGCTCCTCCTCGGCCCACCCGGACGTGGGCCTTTGTGGCCAGAGCCGACCGGAGCCCCTCTTCCAGCGCCCGAACCACGGGGTCTCGGCTCTCCGCCGGCCGAGGTCCGGACTTCTTCTTCGTAGCACCACTCCGAACGCACCGCTCCACCTCTCTCACGGACCATCCCGAGTGGACCGTAAGCCGAGCGAGGTCGGCCAACTGGATGGGGTCACTCACGGACAGGAGGGCGCGGGCATGACCCGTGGTCAGGTCTCCGCTCTCCACGAGCTTGCGGACGGATACAGGGAGTTGGAGCAAGCGCAGCATGTTGGCCACCGTCGATCGACTCTTGCCGACCGATTTGGCGATAGCCCCATGGCTCAGCCCGTATTGGGCCTCCAGGGCTTGGTATCCCTCAGCCTCTTCGATGGGGTTCAGAGCCTCGCGCTGGAGATTCTCCACGAGGGCCAGCACCAGAAGCGTATCGTCATCCACCTGGCGGGTCAGCGCGGGGACGTCTACCCAACCGAGCCGCCGAACCGCCCTTAGGCGACGCTCGCCGGCAACAAGCTCGTATCTGTCCCTCGCGCCGGGCGCCGGGCGCACCAGCAACGGCTGGAGAAGTCCATTCTCGTCGATCGATCGCGCCAGGTCGTCCAGCTCGGCGTCCGAGAACATCCTGCGGGGCTGTTTGGGATTGGGGACGATGGCCGACACCGGCAGCCGGTGCGCTTCGGCACCGGTGGCCGCAGGATCCATGTAATCGCCGAGAAGTGCCCCGAGGCCCTTGCCCAGTCGCTCCTTCTTCTTCACGGGGGGAGTCACTGGCGTTCGGCCTCCAATGGGTATAGGGCAAACACTGCTCTAGGCCGCTGCGGGCCCGCGTCCCACCAAGAGCTCCTTCGCGAGAGCCAGGTAACTCTGTGCGCCCTGCGAAAGCACGTCGTACTGCACGATGGGTTGACCAAAGGACGGAGCCTCAGCCAAACGGACGTTACGGGGGATGGCGGTTCGGTACACACGATCCCGAAAATATTCGCGGGCCTCCGCCGCAACCTGACGCGACAGATTCAGGCGGCGGTCGAACATCGTGAGGAGGACACCCTCGATCTCGAGCCCGGGATTCAGCGCCCTTTGGACGAGTCGCACCGTGTTCAGGAGCTGACTCAGGCCCTCGAGAGCATAGAACTCGCACTGTATCGGAATCAGCACGGAGTCCGCGGCAGTCAGCGTATTGAGCGTTAGCAGGCCTAGGGAAGGGGGACAATCCACCAGAATGTAGTTGTATTCATTCCGAATCGACTCCAGGGACCGCCTGAGGATCGTTTCCCGACTCAGAGCACCCACGAGCTCGATCTCGGCTCCCACCAGATCGCGCGTGCTGGGCATGAGATCCAGGAAGGGGAACTGCACCGACTTGATGACCGCCTCCTGGGCCTCCCGACCGCCTATGAGGACGTCGTAGATCGTGAGGAGTTCGGGATCAGCCGAGATTCCCAGCCCGCTGCTGGCATTTCCCTGGGGATCCATGTCGATCACCAGCGTGCGACACTCGGCTACTGCCAAGGAGGCGCCGAGGTTGATTGCGGTAGTGGTCTTACCGACCCCGCCTTTTTGGTTGGCGATGGCGATGACGCGTGACATGCATGGACCGATAGGATGTGAATCCTGCGAGCGAAGGACGGGAATATACAGCAGGCGCGACAC
>PVBE012077825.1_pt1 | contig 15266 bp, 12 predicted proteins | sample 1631181 | NCBI WGS metagenome assembly PVBE01 (sample SAMN08397723, study PRJNA350692) | Marine metagenome, whole genome shotgun sequencing project. | isolation source: water | place: Pacific Ocean | collected 2012-04 | reverse complement strand
TGTTCCGCGTCGGCATCCTGATGACCGGCAAGCCGCCGAAGATCACCGAGATTATCAAGTGGTTGCGGGCGCCGGTAAAGTAGTCCAGGCAAGAGTGGAACACCAAACAGCGCGCCCACGGTCAGAAGTGGGATTCGCTCGAACACGGTCCTAGTGTCCCTATCCCTCGCCGCGTGCTCCGCGACCAGATCTCCCGCCTAGGCCTCTCGTGTCACACCGAAATCCAAAAACGCGTCCTCGGCCTCAACACGCGCCAGCTGAACCATCGTTTCAGGTACACGAACCGGCGCCTGATCGCGAACCAACTCGAAACGCTCAACCAGTTCGGAGCGTTCGGCCCCAAGGGTATCGGCAAGGCCGCCGCTACCGCTTGACGGACGTCCACGGCGAAGTCATCCACCCCCTCCTCGCCTGACCCCTACTCCCACTCGATCGTGGCGGGGGGCTTGCTGGAGATATCGAGGGTGACGCGATTGAGGCCCTTGACCTCGTTGATGATGCGGTTGCTGATCTTGCGCAGGACTTCGACGGGGAGCATCTCCCAGTCGGCGGTCATCGCGTCCTGGCTCGACACGACGCGGATCGCGCAGGCGTTCTCGTAGGTGCGCGCGTCACCCATGACTCCGACGGACTTCACGGGCAGCAAGACGGCGAAGTACTGCCACAGATCCTTGTGCAGATCCCTGGCTTCGATCTCTTCGCGGACGATGGCGTCGGCTTGCCGAAGCGCGCGGAGCTTCTCTTTCGTGATCTCGCCGAGACAACGAACTGCGAGACCGGGTCCGGGGAAGGGCTGTCGGTCGACGAGCGAAGACGGCAATCCGAGCTGACGCCCGACGACGCGTACCTCGTCCTTGAACAGGTCGCGAAGCGGCTCGACGAGTTCCATGTTGAGGTCTTTCGGCAAGCCGCCGACGTTGTGGTGGCTCTTGATCGTCGCGGTCGCGCCGCCGTGCGCCGCGACGGACTCGATGACGTCCGGGTAGAGCGTGCCCTGACCGAGGAACTTGGCGTTGCGCATCTTGGCCGCTCGCTCCTTGAACACGTCTACGAATACCTTGCCGATGATCTTGCGCTTCTGCTCCGGATCCGACACGCCCGCGAGCTGCGTGAGGAAAGCCTCGCTCGCGTCCACGACATCGACGTCCATGTGATACTCGTCGCGAAAGAGCGCTTCGACTCCGTCCCGTTCGCCCTGCCGCAGCAGGCCATTGTCGACGAACACGCAGTGCAACCGATCGCCGATCGCCTTGTGGACCATCACGGCCGCCACCGAGGAATCCACTCCCCCGGAGAGTCCGAGAACGACCTCCCCGTCAGGTCCGACCTGCTTGGCGATCTGCTGGATCTTCTCCTCTGCGATATTGCCAGGCTTCCAACTGTCGGAACACCCGGCGACGCCCAGGATGAAGTTGTGCAACATCGCGATGCCGTGATCCGTGTGCCCGACTTCGGGATGGAACTGCAGACCGTAGAACCCGCGCTTGGGATTGGCGGCAGCTGCCACCGGACACGGCTCGCTACTCGCCAGCACTTCGAATCCCTCCGGTAGCCGCGACACCTTGTCGCCGTGGGACATCCACACCGTCGACATCGGTTCGACGCCTTCGAAGATCGGCACGTCGGAACCGATCGTCATCTCGGTGCGACCGTACTCCCCACCTGTGCCGTCCGCGGGCAGCACTTCGCCGCCGAGAGCCTGCGTCATCCACTGCAGGCCGTAGCAGATTCCGAGCACCGGTACGCCGCGGTCGAGGATCTCCGCTGGCAGCTCCGGCGCGTCATGCTCGTAGACCGAGCGTGGTCCGCCGGACAGGATGATCGCGCCCGGCAACATGTTGTCGAACGTGAACAGGGCTCGCTGCGGCACCGTGATTCGCGAGTAGACGCCCATCTCCCGGACGCGCCGCGCGATCAACTGGCAGTACTGAGCACCGAAGTCGACGATGAGGACGCCGCCCGCTCCCGCGCTCAATTCGTTTCTCCGCTGTAGTTGGGGGCTTCCTTGGTGATCTGGATGTCGTGCGGGTGTGACTCGCGGAGGCCGGCGGTCGTGATCCGCGTGAACAACGCCTTCTCGCGCAGCTCGGCCAGATTCCGGGATCCGCAGTAGCCCATCCCGGAGCAAATCCCACCGACGACCTGGTAGACGTAGTCGGCGAGTCGCCCCTTCGTCGGAACCATGCCCTCGACGCCTTCGGGAACGAACTTGCCGCGGTCTTTGATCTCCCCCTGGGCGTAGCGGTCGGCACTGCCGCTCTCCATCGCGCCGATCGAACCCATGCCGCGCACCGCCTTGAACGTGCGCCCGCGGTAGAGGATGACCTCGCCTGGTGACTCCTCGAGGCCGGCGAACAGGCTCCCAAGCATCACGCAGTCGGCGCCGACCGCGAGGGCCTTGGCGATATCGCCGGAGTTCTTGATGCCACCGTCAGCGATGATCGGGACGCCGGCGGAACGCGCGACCTTGGCGCAGTTCATGACGGCGGTGAACTGCGGGACACCAACACCCGTCACGACCCGCGTCGTGCAGATGCTGCCCGGGCCGATGCCGACTTTGATGCCGTCGGCGCCGGCTTCGATGAGGTCGTGGGTGCCCTCGGCCGTGGCGACGTTGCCCGCGACGATCGAGATGTCGGGGAACGCGTCCTTCGCCGCGAGCACGGATTGGATCACGTTCTCGGAATGGCCATGTGCGGTATCGATGACGATGACGTCACAACCCGCGCCGACGAGGCCGTTGACCCGCTCGAGGTCGTGGACGCCGACGGCCGCTCCGACGAGGAGGCGACCGCGCATATCCTTCGCCGCGAGCGGGTATTCCTCGGTCATGTTGATGTCCTTGATCGTGATCAACCCGGCGAGGCGGCGATCGGGGTGCATCAGGATGAGCTTCTCGACCTTGTTGCGCTGCAGACTTTCGCGCGCCTGTTCGAGGTCGGTGTCAGGGGAGGCCGTGACCAGGTTCCCGATCGTCATGACGTCGCGAACCAATGTCTCTCGACTCTCGACGAATCGGAGGTCCCGGCTGGTGAGGATGCCCTGGACGAACATCTTGTCGTCAACGACGGGCAAGCCGCTGATGCGGTGATCGCGCATCAAGTCCTTGGCGTCGCCGACCGTCGCGTCGGGGCACAGGGTTACGGGATCGAGGATCACGCCGTTCGCGCTGCGCTTGACCTTGTCGACTTCGCCGACTTGTGCCGTCGGCGTCTGGTTCTTGTGGATGACGCCGATCCCCCCTTGCAGGGCGAGCGCGATGGCGAGGCGCGCTTCGGTCACCGTGTCCATCGCGGCGGACGCCAGCGGGATCTGCAACTCGACGTCGCGACAGAACCGCGTCTTCGTGGACACGTCGCGTGGCAGACTCGAGGCCTTGCGTGGAACCAGCAAGACGTCGTCGTAGGTGAGGCCGGGGCCTTCGATCCGCTCCAAGGGCTTTCTCCTCAGCTGGTAAAGATCCGTGGTGAAAGCACGGGGTTTATACCAGCAGCGGTGTCCCAGTAAAGCGAAACCCCCAAACCGTGGGAAAACCCGGGGGTCCCGCGCCTCCAAGCAACCGGCTAGACACGGCGGAAGGTAGTGCTCAGTGGATCGTTCAGAGCGCGACCGTGGATGTCGTCGCGGTTGGCGGCGAGGTGGCAGAGCACCGGCCAGACGTCAGCGGGATCGGCGCCAAGCGACGCGGCGATCTCGACAGCGGTCGCGGGATCGGTCGTCAGGCTTGCGATGATCCTGGGCTGCAAGGCCAGCACCACGCCCGCCGCCGCCTTGCCGGCTTGGACACCAGGCTGGTGGTAGGCGTTGATGTTGATCATCTCGGCGTAGAGGCCGACGGCCCTTTCGAACAACGCAATCAGCGCGGCGAACGAACGCTCATCGAGACTCTGGAGCGTCACGGTCGCGGACGTGCGACTGCTCTCGTGCAGGGCGCCGCGGGTGCCCAGTAGGAACCCATCGAGATAATCGCCGGACGTGACACCCGGCTCGACGAACACTGCTTCACCAGTCCGATCCTTCAGGACGCGGACGAACACGGTGAAGAAGTTCGCCAACCCATCGCGCAGCTGCTGCACGAACGCGTGCTGATCCGTCGAACCCTTGTTGCCGTACACGGCGAGGCCCTGGTGCACGACGGCGCCCTGCCGATCCTCGCGCTTGCCGAGAGATTCCATCACGAGTTGCTGCAGGTATCGGGAGAGCAAGAGCAATCGATCCTTGTAGGGCAGGACGACCATGTCCTTCGCACCGACACCTCCCCCCTCGACGTGCCAGTAGGCCGCGAGCAACGCCGCCGGATTCTGACGAATGCTGGACTCCCGCGTCTGCCGGTCCATCGCCGCCGCTCCGGCGAGGAGCGCCCGCGCGTCGACGCCCTGCAGCGCCGCCGGCAACAGGCCAACCGCGGAGAACATGCTGGTCCGCCCACCGACCCAGTCCCACATCGGAAACGTCGCGAGCCAACCCTCGTCTTCTGCACGGTTCGCCAACGCACTCCCCTCGCCCGTGATGGCGACCGCGTGCTTCGCGAAGTCGAGGCCCTGGACCGTGCACGCGTGCTGGACTTCGATCGTGGCGTTTCGCGTCTCGGGAGTACCCCCGGACTTGCTGATGACGAGCACCATCACATCCCGAAGATCACCGAGACTGGCGAGCGTCCGGTCGATCCCGTCGGGGTCGGTGTTGTCGAGGACATGCACGGTCATCGCGCAGTCTGAGCCAGCGAAAACGTCACCGACGAGCATCGGCCCGAGGGCGGAACCTCCGATCCCACAAACCACGACTCTCTTGAACGGGTCACCGCCAGGCGAGCGGATCTCCCCTGCGTGCACGCGACGCGCGAACACCTCCACCGACTCGTACGCGGCGACGATCGCGTCCTGAATCGCCACACCCGGAGCCAGCCCCGGGGCACGCAACCAGTAGTGCCCGACCATCCGATTCTCGTCCGCGTTGGCGATCGCCCCGTCCTCGAGTTGTTGCATGGCGTCGAGTGCACTCTCGATCGCCGGACCAAGATCCGCCAGATGCTGATCCGTCAGGCCGGAGTGGCTCAGGTCGAGCTCAACCGGCGGATCCTCCAACTGGCAGCGCCAATCGAGGTACGTCTGTAATCGGGGGCTGGTCATGGCCCCGTATTTTAGTCGTGAGCTCACCCATTCCCCAAAGCACATCCCCCAACGAACCGTCGAACTCATAACCTGCGGGCATGACGACAATCCTCGTCACGCTCATCGTCTACAAGGTCGTGCTACTCGGGATCGGGCTGTTCGCACAAGGCCGCACGAAGAGCAAGGAAGACCTCTACCTCGGCGGTCGCAGCCTGGGCCCGCTCGTCGCGGCGATCAGTTCAGCCGCGAGTTCGTCCTCAGTGTGGACGCTGCTCGGCGTCAGCGGCATGGCGTTCGCCTCGGGCCTGTCCGCGCTCTGGTTGTTTCCCGCCTGCGTCGGTGGGTTCGCGCTCAATTGGTTCGTCCTCGCGCCAAGACTGCGACGACACAGCGCCGAGCAGCAGTCGTTGACCTTGACGGACGTGCTGGCCGGACCGAAGGACAAACCCGGTCGGCGGCGGGTCGTCGTGCTCGCGTCGGTGATCACACTCTTCTGCCTGATGACCTACGTCGCCACGCAACTCAACGGCGCCGGGAAGAGCTTCCACATTACTTTTACGGAGATGAGTCCGACGTCGGCCATCCTCATCGGCGGGGCGATCATCGTCGTGTACACGATGTTGGGTGGGTTCTGGGCGGTCAGCCTGACCGACACGCTGCAGGGGATCATCATGGCGGCGACGTCGCTCGTGCTGCCGATCGCGGCGCTGATCCAGGTCGGAGGCTTCACGGACTTGTTCGAGAAGCTCAGCGCAGTCGAGGACGCCGGCTATTTCAGTCTGATCGGGGACCATGCGATGATCGCCGGCATCGGTTTCGTTATCGGGCTATCCGGGATCACGCTGGGCTACCCCGGCCAACCGCACGTGGTCAACCGATTCATGGCCCTCGCCGACGACAAGGCCGTGCGCACGGCCCGTCGCTACGCGATGGCGTGGGCCCTCATCGTCTACACGGGGATGATCATCGTCGGTCTCTGCGCCCGCGCCGAGCTGTTCGTGGACATCCCGGACGGATTCGACAAGGAACAGGCGTTCTTCACGCTGGCGAAGCAGCTGTTCCCGGACATGATCTACGGGATCATGCTCGCGGCGGTGCTGTCGGCGATCATGTCGACTGCGGACAGCCAACTTCTGGTCTGCGCTTCGACCGTCAGCCATGACCTCGGATACTCCCACGCAAACGAATCGAAGCAACTCACCCGCGACCGGCTGATCATCCTCGTGCTCACCGCGGGCGCGGTCCTCGCTGCGATCTACGGAGACAAGGGGATATTCGACAAGGTCCTGTTCGCATGGGCAGGCGCCGGCGCGGCATTCGGCCCTCTTCTCCTCTGGATCTTGTGGCGCGGCCCCGTGAGCAGCGGCGTGGCGTTCGCGACGATGGCCGCAGGATTCGGCACGTGCGTCGTCGCCTACACGGGCAACAAGGTGCTCGGCTGGTGGAATGCCCACGGATTCGAGCACCGATTCCTGCCGTTCGCGGTCGCAACGCTCGTCATCGTCATCTGCGCGTCTCGCAAAGACAGGGAAGACGGCTCTACTTCTGGATGAGGCGGCGCATCCCCTCTTCGACCTTGACCCAGGCGTCGATGTCGTCGGCGTGGACACCCTCGTTCGTGAGGACTTCCCGGAGGATGAACAAGCGGCGGTCGAACTGGCCGCGAAGGATCGGGGCGAGATCGACGTGAGCCTTGCTCGGGTGGATGCCGTGGAAGCGTTCGGTCTCCTGGAAGGCTCGCATCAGGAATGCGTGCTGGCCGTCGACGACCTTCACCATGTCCTTGCCGGCGAAGAAGAACCCGACCATCGAGTCGCCGACCAGCCGGTCGTAGAACACCGCGAGGATCTCTCGCATCCGGTCGGGACCACCGAGGCGGCCCACCAACCCACGGACCGAGCCCGGGACGGGATCGGGCAAGGCGGGCACTACTTGCGCTTGCCGCTGAACCGAAGCATCTGATCTTCGAGGCTCGACGGATAGCTCACCTTGACGTCGATGATCTCGCCATTGGAATTGCTCACGGCCGTCAACTCCGGCTGCACGAAACCGGATGACGAGGGAATATCGAGTACCTTCATTCGCTTGAGGACTTCTTGGTGCAGTTTTGCGTCGACCTTGGTGCCGTACGTGTCGACCAGCGCCTTGCCGGCTTTGAAGTCGCCCTCGCCCTTGATGCGCATCACCTCTGCCAGCAACCGCCCGCACCCCTCGCGGAACGACTGGGCGCTGGTCACGCGGTAGAACGTCTTGCCATCGCGCACCTCGACCTTGACCGATTCGGTGTTCGCGATCAGCCAGTGCACGATCATCTGCCGGTTGCGCATGTGATCCTCCTCGATCTTTCCGCCCTCCGGCACGCGGCGAAGCTGAACGAGAGCATTTCGGGCGTAGGCCTCGCACTTCGCGAGCGCCGCAGAGTCATTGGGAACGATACCCATCACTTGCAGCTTCTTGTCGGAGATCCAGTAGAGCCCGACCAGGTCGGCACGGCCCTCTTCGAGCGTCGAGTAGTAGGTCCCGAGGATCGCCGTGCTGGGGATGAGAATCTGGCCCGATGCGTGCCCGACGACCTCGTGCAGGTTCGTGTGCACGTCGTTCATCGCCGCGCCGTACTTCTTCGCGCGCGCCGCCTCCTCAGGTGACCAGGAGAACGCGCCCGATGAACCACCCGACGCAGCGAGGCCATAACCCTCGACCACGTTCGCCAAGTTCACTGACTTGCTGCCGTGGTCGCGCCGGATGTCTGCCTCGTTCGGCAGGTTGATTCCGATCGGCGTCATCGGTCCGGAATCACCCGTTTCCATGATCACCGTGATCGCGTTCGCGGTGATCCCCCGGACGCTCTTCTTCTTGAACTTCTTGTCCCACGGCATCCGGTCCTCGAACCACTGCGCTTCCTTCGCCAGGTCCTTCATCGCGGCGGCCTTCGCCGGGTTGACAAAGCTGACGACGGCTTCCCAAGCACCCTTCGCGCCGCGCGCGTCGAGGTAGACCTCGACGAAGCCGTTGATCGTGTCGACCACGGAGTCCGTGTCCTTGACCCAGGCGACGTTGTAGGCGTGCCAGTCAGCGAACTCGCCGGTCTTGTAGTACTTGATCAGGAGCTCGAGCGCCACGCGCGTCTTCTCCGGCGCAATCGCCGCCGCGAGTGCCAGGTGCTTGTTGACCTGCTGCAATTGCCGCGCGTAGCGACCGGGCGGGATCCGGCTCTCGGGATCACCCGCTCGGTAGATCTCCTCGGTCACGTTACCGCCCTTCTTCACCAGGCGACTGTTCAGCGCGTTCTTCTCCTCGAAGCGTTCCAGATCCACCGAGGAGATGTTGAAGTACAGGTTGTTGCAGCTCGCCTCGAGCGGGTCGGCCTCGTTCGCGGGCGACTTGTTGGTGCACGACCGGAACGTGTTCGGGTCCGTCATCACGGAGTAGAGCTCGCTGACCTCGTGCGCGGACGGAAGCCTCGCCCCGTCCTTCCGCGCAGCGCGCAACGCCGCCTGGTAGTCCGGCAAGGAGATATTCAGGCGCCGCTTCAGGGTCGACAGATGATCGTGGATCCCGTTGTTCAACCAGAACAACTTCGTGTAACGCTCGATCTCGACCTTGCTCGCCGGCGTCATGTTCTGGCGATGCGCGTACAACTCCTCGAGAAGGTCCCGGATCGCGAGTCCATGCGCGAACTTCTGATCGATGAAGATGTCCCGACCCGCGAGCGCGGCGTTCGCCAGGTGGTAGCACAGGATCTTGTCGCGCAATTTGAGGTTCTCGAAGCCGTCGGCGTAGAGCTGGATCACGCCGGTGTCGTCGACCCGCTCCAAGAAGTGCCGCCTACCTGTTTCTACCGCTCCGCCGCCGTTCGGTTTGACGGGAGGGTTCGTACAAGCCGACAACAACGCGACAAGAATGAGTGGGATACGGGGCAACGATCGCATGGCGTTCGGTCCTTTCCTCGATGAGTTGGTGGACAGGTCATGCATCACTTCAAGTAGCGATCCAACCAGTCAAAAAAGACCCGGTGCCACAACACACTGTTCTGTGGCGAGAGCACCCAGTGACTCTCCTCCGGGAAGTACAAGAACCGCGACGGCACGCCTTGCAGCTGCGCCGCGGAGAAACCCTGGATTCCTTGTTCGAGCGGGACGCGGAAGTCCTTTTGCCCGTGGATGACGAGCAGCGGAGTGTCCCAGTTGCCGATGAACTCGCTCGGAGAGAATCGCTTGTAGTCCTTGGCGACCTCGGGGCTCTTCCAAAACGGACCGCCGAGGTCCCAGTTGACGAAGAACTGCTCTTCCGTCGACAGGTACATCGATCGCAGGTCGAAGACGCCGCTGTGGGCGATCATCGCCTTGAAGCGGTCCTCCCTGTCGTGCCCCATCAGCCAGTAGATCGTGTAGCCACCAAAGCTCGCACCGACCGCGCCGATCTTCTCGCGATCGATGTAGGGCTCCTTCGCCATCGCATCGGTCGCCGCCAGGAGATCGCGCATCGCCTGCCCACCCCAGTCGCGACTGATCTCGTCGTTCCACTCCTGTCCAAAGCCGGGGAGGCCGCGACGATTTACTGCCAGCACGACGTAGCCGCGAGCGGCCATGAGGTGGAAGTTCCAGCGAAGGCTGAACCACTGCCCTACCTGCGACTGGGGACCACCCTGGCAGTAGAGAAGCATCGGGTACTTCTTCGACTTGTCGAAGCCCGGCGGGTAGATGACCCACGCGTGGATTTTCTTACCGTCCGAAGCCTTGAACCACTTCGCTTCCGTCGTCGGCAGCCGGAGTGACTTGTAGTGCGGACCGTTCTCGTTGGTCATTCGAACGCCCGCCCCACCCTTCGGCGCTTCTAGACGCACGATCTCGTTCGGTCGCTCCATCTGCATGCGCGTCGCGAACAGCGTCTGTCCGGAACCCGCGATGAGCGAACCATAGTGATACCGCCCCTCGCTGAGCGGCTTCGCCTCGTCGCGCAACCCGATCATGTAGATCTGCCTCGTGCCGAGGACATCCGAGGTGAAGTACAGCGTCTTGCTGTCCTGGCGCCACGCGACGTCGTGGGCCGACTGATCGAACCCCGTCGTCAGCTCGCGGATGCCTCCTCCCGACCGGTCCAGGAGCATGATCCGACTGCGGTCGGACTCGAATCCGGCGCGCGACATGGATAGCCAGGCGATGTATCGACCGTCGGGTGAATAGCGCGGTTCGGTGTCGTAGCCCGGTCGATTCGGCGTGATGTTCCGACGACTCGAACCGTCGACGGAGACGACGAACAGGCTGCTGTCCGTGCTGAGCTCCGGCGCATCGACTGTCTTGGCCGTGTAGCAGATCTCCTTCCCGTCCGGAGACCACGCGATCTGCTCCCCGCCGCCAAATGGCAGGAGCGGCGTGTCGACCTTCATGCCCTTCATCAGATCGCGTGCCTCACCACCCCGCGCAGCCACGACGAACAGGTGGCTGTACGTGTTGTCCTTCCACTGATCCCAGTGGCGGATCATCAGGTCGTCGTAGATGCGGGCGTTCGCCTTGGGCAGGTCCGGAAACAACGCGTCGATTCCCTTGCCGATCCGGACGGACGCGGTGAAGGAGAGCTGCGAGCCTGACGGCGACCACGCGATATTCGATACGCCGCCCGCGTGCGCCGTGACCTGCCGCACCTTCCGCGTCTTGGGATCCATGACGTGGATCTGCGTCGAGCCACTCCTTGTCGAAACGAAGGCCATCGTCTTCGCGTCACCTGGAGCCCACCGCGCAGACCAGTTGCTGCCCTCCTCGGTGACCTGCATGTTGCTTCCGCTCGAGAGATCGAGGAGGTGCACCTGGGAGCGTCCGAAGTTCTGCTTCAAGTCGTACCTCCGCACGGTGTAGAGCAGGAACTTCCCGTCTGCGCTGATCTGGGGGTCCGACACCCGGTGGAGTTTCCACAGCATCTCCGGGGTCATGCGGTGCTGGCCGACGAGCGCGCAGGGAAGCACGAGCAGCGCGGCGCAAAGGAACAGGAGGTCTCTGGGGAGCATCGGGGAACCCGCGGAAGCGTTGGGCGCCTCAATGTAGGGCGCGGATCGCCCAAGGCAACGAGCAGGACCATTCCGATTGGGATCGGGACCCCACGGGGGTTCAGAACCCCCGAATCAGTACGTCCGGGCGAGCAACTGCGCCCGACGCGCCTGCCTCCGCAAGCGCTCGCGGTCCGGACCCGGGTCCATCATGTCGGCGGCGACCATCGCGTCGTCGGGGCGACCGCTCCGCAATGCCACCGCGACGGCGGCGGGCAGGATTCGGTCCCGGAGGGCCTTCGTGCCGAGAAGATCGAAGTTCACGACGCTCCGGATGAACTCGTGCAGATCGGGATCGATCCGGCGCAGTTCAAACCGGGTATGACCGTGGGTCTTCTCGCAGCCAGGGCGCTTGCCCATCGACATGAAAGCCTCCACGCCCTGGCCGAAGTACTCGGCGTCGTTGGTGGCAGCGTAGTAGTCCAGGCAGCGTCCCTCGGTCTTGGCTTTCTTGTAGAGAGCCTTGACCTTGACGCGCTGCAACTGCGTGAACGCAAACAGGTGCGCCTGGTGCGCTACCTCGTGGCTCAGAGTGTCGAAGTCGAAGTTCGCCGCGTCATCGAGGGCTTCGATGCCTGTCGCGGCGCGCAATCCGCCCATCCCGCGGACTTCATCCCACACGCGACCGTCGAACGTGCGCTTGCCGCGGTGTCTCGAGCGAACGATCGAGTCGGTCGTGCGTTCGTCTTCGCGGAGAATGTCGTGACGCCCGCCCATGACGACGAGTCTTGGCAGCAGCTTCCCAAACAGACAGAGCGACCGCGCGACAACCCGGCGACGACTCAGCTTCAGTTTGCCGTATACCGGCATGAACCTGCGCCACGGCAAGCCCTCGACGCTCGGGACGGGTAGAGCAACCCGGAGATCGCGGTAGCACTTCGCGGTCGCGACCAAGCCGCCCCGGTGGCGGATCCTGTACAGGGTCTCACCCAAAAGCCGGTGCGCGATGGGATGTCCCGGATGACGCTTCAGCGCGGCGGAGAAATGACTGACGGCTCCCTCGTAGTCGCCGATGCGCTGCGCCCGGATCCCACGGGTGATCGTGACCACGTAGGGCGCGACGCAGGGCGGCAGCAGCCCGGAACCGAGCCGCAGGTGGGCTTCGGCGTGCAGTGGCTCGATGGCGAGGACCCGCTGGTAGACACCCGCGGCGTCGACCGTGCGCTGCACGCGGAACAGGGCGGATGCATGGGCGGCGAGAAGGGCGGTGCTCGGCTTCCGGGTACTCTCGATGGCGAGGGTCGACATGTTGACCGCGCGATCGAACTTCGCGGCGCAGATCAGGACGCGGACGTGGACGGCGATGGCGTCCTCGCGACGGGGATCCTCACGTCGGACTGCTTCGATGTAGCGCGCCGCGAGACCCGGCTTACCCAGCAGGAGCCAGGTCTCGGCCAGGCCCATCATTCCAGAATGATCGGTCGGGGACATCGCGCGGACCGCGGCAAACGCGGTCAGGGCGCGGAGCGGATCCTCGCGCTCGAGGTACTTGCGCGCTTCGACGACCAGATCGGCGACGGGCCGGGGTCCCGCACTGGATGGCGCGCTTCGCAGCACCTGACCGGGCAGCACACCACCGATGCCGGCGGCGAGGATCAGGGTGACAGGACTGAGAAACGGCGATTTCAGGGCAGGCTCTCCGAGAAAGCCTACCCCATCTGCGGGCGGTCGAGGCGCGCCGCCGCAGGGCGGCGGCGCGGTCCCCGGTCAGGAACTCATGCCGACGTTGGCACGGGCGGAACCGTATTACTTGCCGGTACCGATCACTTCGATTCTGTGCACGTCGAGGTACGGCACAGCTGCGTCCCGCTTGCGAACACCGCGAACGCCAATCTCGATGCCATCGAAGAGCGACAGGTCGTAGCGCAGGCTGCTGCAATACACGTAGGAGATCACACGACCGCCCTTCTCCAGGCGGTAGGCCGAGGGACCCGGCGCCGAGGGCCGGTAGCTCAACCAACCGATCGTGTGGAGCGTCTTGCTCAACTCGTCTTCTGCACCCTTCGTGAGCTTGATCTTCGGCTCCGGCGGCGGCGGTTCGACGGCGTTGATCAACCTGTCGGCGTCGGCAAAGACCTGTTGGCGCTGGATCGCACTCTCGAGGAACTTGGCGGTCGCGAGGAGCGGCGCCTTCTTGGGCAACTCCGCGATCAGCGCTTCCACGCCTTCGAGGATCGGCTTCAGCTTCTGATCGCTGAGAGCCTTCTTGGCCTCGGCGTGGAAGGTCGTGCGCAACTCCACCAGACGCTTCGTGTGCCGGTCGTTGTCGGCCAGCAGTTTCAGGCTCTTCTCGTAGCCAGTCACCGCGTTCTTCCACTCGGCGTCGTGGGTCGCCTCGAACTTGGCGTGGCTGGCGCGCACGTCGTCGGTCACGTCCGCGATGGCCTCGATCTCCTTGATCCGCACGTAGGCCGACTGGGTGACGAAACGCACCTTCCACCAGTCCCCCACCTCGCCGAGGAAGTGCATGGTCGTTCCTTTGGACATCCTCTCCACCGGCTCTTCGGCGCGCCTCTTCGGCGTCGGACGGTATCGGAACGACACGAGCTTGCGGGTCGTCTGCAGCATCCCGTCCTCCGGCGCGGTGCTGAACCGCTTGCTGACGTACCCGGGCACGCCTCGCGGGAGGATGATCCGACGGAACTCACCGACCTCCTCGCCGACCTGCACGATCGTACCCACGGCAATCTCGCCGTCGTAGACAGGAGAGAGGTTGGACGCGAAACAGCGCACACGGCACTTCTCGCCCTTGATCATCGCCAACGAGATGCTCGTTGACGCCTTCTTGGCCGGAACGGACTTTTCGGCATCGGCGCTCTTCGCGCTCGGCTGTGACTCATCCTGGGCAGGCATCCCGGAGATGAGGACTCCGAATGCGAGGATGTGTGCAGCACGCGATGCACCGTTCCCGCGATTCTGCTTCGCAGTGGGGTTCACGATGGCTCCCTTGTTGATTCGCCCTGAAAATATGCCTCTTGGAGCCTCGTCGCCCGAATGGCGAGTCGCCCCGCAAGACGCTGACCGACCCGATCAGATCAGGGAAGGCTCCCTGAGGGGGGGATCGGGTACGCCCCCGATCATAGTGCAGACCGGGCGATCACGCCAACGTTCGAGACGGCTTTGCTGGGGACGGGATCGGTTTGGGTTCAAGGTCGCCGGTCGAGAACGCAGATGAATGGGTGTATTCCGCCCCAGCCGCCCATCGACCTGGACCGGATGGCGCGACTCGAGCCGTGTTTCATCCGGCGGGGCCCGGCGACAACCCGGGCTACCCCCGCTGGGTAGGTAAGGTAGACTCCTGTGATGTCCTGGTCCCCAATCGCCGCGACGCTGGCCTTCCTGGCCCTGAGCCTTCCGAGCTGCACCTATGCGAGCGGAACATCGACGGTCCTCGTCACCAGCACCCCCGCCGGCGCGACAATCCTCGTCGGCGGCCAGGATACGGGGGTGACAACCCCGGCGTTGCTCAACATGGGCACGATCCTCAACCTCGACGGGTTCTTCGGCGGGGACAAGCAGGTCACGATTCGCAAGAAGGGCTTCGAGCCGGAGTCCCGGATGATCTTCCACCACCAGGACTTCTTCACCGCGAAGTGGGTCGACGGCTCGACCAACTTCTGGTTCCTCACGGCCCCGCTGTTCTGGACGTTCGGAGACTTCTTCCTGCCGTTCGGCACCCGGTGGACCTACACCCCCCACGAACTCCACGTGAGGCTCTACCCTGAGGGCGAAGCCCCGGGCACGGGTAAGTAGGTCGTCAGTCGGACGGCGGCGTGCGCGCCTTGCCGAGGCAGACGAAGGCGCCCGGGACCCCGATCACCACGAGGATCACGCCGAGGACCTTGAGCACGGTCGGGATGGCGCCGAACCCGTCCTTCGACAGCACGAAGCACGCGAAGAAGAACATCGCAGCCCCCGCGGAGACCGCCGCGCAGCAGGCGTAGAAGCCGATGAGGGCCGGAGAGAAGTGGGCCTGATCGGTCGTGTGTTTCGGAGTATCGGTCACTGGTCGAGACAATCCGCTTCCGCGCGGTTTGTTTCAAGTCAGGGCAGATACCGGGAGAGGGGTCCGCTCAGACTCCGGGTCACGATCGGCGGCAGGCGAGACCAGATCC